>WPCK01220376.1_pt1 | contig 39940 bp, 36 predicted proteins | sample 5399851 | NCBI WGS metagenome assembly WPCK01 (sample SAMN12869471, study PRJNA574797) | sludge metagenome | isolation source: wastewater treatment of pH11 | place: China:Beijing | collected 2019-05-20
GCGCGCCTTGTCGTCCCCCGCTTTCGCGCCCTTGCGGACGCGGGTAAGGATGGCGTCGCGCCCGCTCATCGTCTGGTTCTCCGACGCTGCGCCCACTGCATCTGGAACGAAAGCCCTTCGGGCGCCGGCAGATCGCGCCACCGTGTCCAGCTGCCGGCGAAGGGCAGGGCGCGAAACCGCCCGCGCCCGAAGGACAGCAGCGATAGCGCACCGACGCCGAGGCCCATCGCCAGGCGATAAAGGGCCGGCCTTTTGGCGAGCGCCGCCCAGGCTTTCAGCCCGTAGCGCTGCGGAGCCGGGTTGAGGCCGCGCTCGAACTCGCGCTCGCGCCAGTGCCGCATCATTTTCGGCAGCGGAATGTGCATCGGACACACGCTTTCGCAGCGTCCGCAGAAGGTCGAGGCGTTGGGCAAGTGGCCCGACTTGTCGACACCGATGAGGGAGGGCGTCAGCACCGCACCCATCGGACCGGGATAGACCCAGCCGTAAGCGTGTCCGCCGATGGCATGATAAACCGGGCAGTGGTTCATGCAGGCGCCGCAACGGATACAGCGCAGCATGTCCTGGAAGTCGGTGCCGAGCATCGACGAGCGGCCATTGTCGAGCAGGACCACATGGTACTCCTGCGGCCCGTCCGGATCGCCGGGGCGTCGCGGCCCGGTCGAGAACGTCGTGTAGACGCTCATGTCCTGACCCGTCGCCGAGCGGGCGAGCACGCGCAGGATCTGTGCCGCGTCCGACAGGGTCGGGATGATCTTGTCGATCGAAGCGACGACGATATGCACCTTCGGAAGCGTCTGCGTCAGGTCACCGTTGCCCTCATTCGTGACGATGATCGAGCTTCCCGTCTCGGCAACGAGAAAGTTGGCGCCGGTGATCCCGACATCGGCCTCGAAATATTTGGAACGCAGGACCTGGCGTGCCTCGTCGAGCAACAGCGCCGGTTCGCCGAGGTCGCGCTTTTCCGGCAGGTGCGTGTGAACACGGCGGAAATCCGCCTCGACCTGGTCCTTGTTGACATGCACGGCCGGCGCAATGATGTGGCTCGGATGCTCGCCGCGAAGCTGGATGATGTACTCGCCGAGATCGGTCTCGACCGGGACAATACCCTCCTTCTCGAGGAAATCGTTGAGGCCGATCTCCTCGGTGATCATCGACTTGCCCTTGGTGACGGTCCTTGCGCCTGCCGCCCGGCAAATCGCCAGAACAGCCACGCGCGCATCCTCGGCGCTTTCGCACCAGTGGACCTTGCCGCCGGCCTGGGTGACCTTCTCCTCCCAGGCTTCCAGATAAAGGTCGAGATGGGCGAGGGTGTGATCCTTGATCGCCTTGGCGCTATCACGAAGCGCCTCGAATTCGGGCAGGGCGTCGGCAGCCTTCTTGCGCTTGTCGATGAAGCCGGTACGCACATTGCCGAGGGCCCGCTGGAGCTGCGCGTCGGCCAGCGCCGAGCGGGCATTGTCCTTGAAGGTGGGGGAGGTCAGCTGCATGTCAGCCCTTGCCCCCGATCGGCGCGGTATCGGTCATACCGGCGAGCACTTCGGCGACATGCCGCGCCTCGACTTTCACCCCCTCGCGTTTCAGCTTGCCGGCCATGTTCATGAGGCAACCGAGATCGCCGGCCAGCAGCAGGTCCGCGCCCGTCGCGGCGATGTTCTGGGTCTTCTTCGATACGATGGCGTTGGAGATGTCAGGGTATTTGACGCAGAATGTGCCGCCGAACCCGCAGCAGACGTCGGCGTCGCGCATTTCCTTCAATTCCAGCCCTTCGACGCCGGCCAGCAGCGCGCGCGGCTGGTCGCGCACGTCGAGTTCGCGCAGGCCCGAGCAGGAATCGTGGTAGGTCGCCGTCGCATCGAGCTTCGCCTTCGGCATTCCTCCGGCGATATCGGCGAGGAACGAGGTCAGTTCGTGAACCCTGGCGGAGAAGGCCGCCGCGCGCGGCCCCCACTCGGCGTCGCCGGCAAGGAGCGAAGGGTAGTGCTTCTTCAGCATCCCGGCGCATGAGCCGGACGGCGCGACGACAAAGTCGAAGCCCTCGAACGCCCGGATCGTCTGCATGGCGATCGCCTTCGTGTCTTCGCGGTCGCCGGAATTGTAGGCCGGCTGGCCGCAGCACGTCTGCGCGCGCGGTACGTCAATGTCATAGCCGGCATCCTCGATCAGCTTGACCGCCGCGAAGCCGACCGACGGGCGGAACAGATCCACCAGGCAGGTCACGAACAGGCCGACCCGGCCACGCGATGGATTTGTCGTCATTCCGCCGCCCTTTCCTTGTCGCTTCTCGTCTCGTCGTTCCGCTGGCGCATGCGCAGACGCGACACCCGTCGCCAGTCGTCGGTCTGGTTCGCCACGCGCATGGCCTCGGCAACGAAATCCATGTGGGCTTCGGCGGCTTTTCGCGCCGCTTGGGCATCGCCGGCAAGAACGGCGGACGCGATGGCCCGGTGCTGGTCCAGCAGCTTGTCCCGCGCCCCCGGCAGCGCATAGACGACGGAGCGATTGTAGAACACGCCCTCCGTCAGCAGGCGATAGCAGGCGCGCAGCGTGTGCAGCAGGATCATGTTGTGGGCGGATTCGCCGATCGCGTTGTGCAGTTCGACGTCGATTTCCGCCTCCTCGCGGAAATCGTCCTTGGCGTGCGCCGCCTCCATCCGGCGGATGATGTCGCCGATCAGCGCCCGGTCCTCCAGCGTGGCGCGGCGCGCGGCGTAGTCCGCCGCCAGCCCGTCGATCTCGCGCCGAAACTCCAGATAATCCGAGGTAGCCTTCTGGTGTCGGGAGATGATCTCCACCACCGGCTCGCGGAAGACCTGCCCGATCACATCGGCGACGACCGTGCCGCCGCCGTGGCGGGTCTTGAGCAGCCCGCGCGCTTCGAGCGATTTCAGCGCGGAGCGCAGGATCGGGCGGGAGACGTTGAACTGGCGCGAAAGGTCGCGCTCGCCGGGCAGCCGTTCCCCTGACCTGAGGACGCCCTCAAGGATGAGCAGCTCGATCTGTCGCACGACCTCGTCGGCCGTGCGCCCCTGATCGATCCGCTTGAAAAGGGTGTCGTTCATTGGCGCTGGGTTCCCGGGTCCGGTACCGTAGGGCTTCCGCTCCCCACTGGTCAAATCGTTTGTCCAATTGCGATTGGAGGTGCACAATTGCGGCTTCCGGCGTATGCCGGTCGCCTGGATGCGGGCGGTGATGGGCACAAGGGCATGAGCGAAGACGCGACGAACCAGGAGACGGTCTTGGGCTTGCCGGTGCATGCCGGTCGCGCCGCTGCCCTGCGCGAATTGCACGCGCGCCCTTTCTCTCCGATCGAACCGCCAAGGCTGATCGTCGAACTCGCCTTTCTCACGACGAATGGCGGCGAGGCCGATCGCGCCGCACTTGCGGCGGCGGCGAAAAACGCGGGCGCGCCGGCACCCGCCGCCGACGCCCGCCATCATCTCATGGCCCTTTCCGGCGGTTTGATGCGCTGGGAGCAGCATGCCGAATTCTCGACCTGGCGCTGGGAGGGTCAGCCCCGCGACGGCGGCCTTGGCACTTTCGTCCGGCCACAACCGGCGCCGGGCGAGTTGCTGGCCGGTGTACGCGTCGAGATCCTGACGCCAGGTCCCGACGCCGACAGGATCCTGGCCTCATTCGAGCCTTCCAGCCATTGCCAGGCGACCGTCGACGACGGTGCGGCAACGATTGCCACGGATTTTCGCCAGGATGGCGACGGTCTCACCCGGATGCTGATCGTCGACCACGGCCTGTCGCCGGCGCGCCTCGGCGCCCTTGCACAACGTCTCATCGAGATCGAGACCTATCGCACGCTGGCGCTCCTCGCCCTGCCTTTGGCACGATCGCTGGCGGCGAGCACCGATGTGATGGAAGCGGAACTGACATCCATTGCAGCCAAAATGCAGGAGGAGGGGCGAAACGCCTCGATCCTGCTCGATCGGCTGACCGGGCTCGCCGCGCGTCTGGAAGCCGAGACGGCCTCGGGTCTGTACCGTTTCGGCGCCAGCCGCGCCTACTACGAAATCGTCGAGCAACGCCTCGCCTCCATCCGCGAGGAGTCCGTCAAGGGCTATCTCGGCTGGTCGTCGTTCCTCAGGCGGCGCCTCAGTCCGGCCATGCGGACCTGCCAGTCGGTGGAAACGCGGCAGGAAAACCTGTCGCAGAAGCTTTCACGCGCCACCATGCTGTTGCGAAGCTGGGTCGAGGTGGACCTGCAGCATCAGAACAGCGAACTCCTCGCTTCGATGAACCGGCGGGCCCAGTTGCAACTGCGCCTCCAGCAGACGGTCGAGGGCCTGTCGGTCGCAGCGGTGTCCTATTACGTGATCGGGCTCGTCGGATATGTCCTCAAGGGTGCCGAAAAGGCCTTTGGCATCTCCTCGACGCTGGCGACGGCGGCAGCGGTGCCCGTCGTGCTTGCGGCGGTCTGGTGGACGGTGCGGCGCATCCGCCTTCGCCACGGGGAACACTGAACCGGCGAATTGCCTCGCGGTGGGTTTACTGGTAAAAAAAATTGACCAGTACGGCCCAAAGGCCCGGCATGGAGGAACGGCCATGAGCGGAATCAGATTCCTGGAACCGGATGCCGGCATCATCGCGAGGCGCCATGAGATCGTCGCCGGATTGGCAGCGCTCCTTCCCGCTGACGCGCTTGTGACGGACGAAAGGGAACTGAAGCCGTTCGAGACGGACGGTTTTGCCGCTTATCGGCGCATGCCGCTCGCGGTGGTGCTGCCCAAGACGACGGCCGAAGTGGCGGCAGTCATGGCCTATCTCCACCGCGAGGGCGTCAAGGTCGTGCCGCGCGGGGCCGGCACGTCACTTTCCGGCGGGGCCATCCCCGAGGAGGACGCGGTCGTCCTCGGTCTCTCGCGCATGAGCCGCATCCTCGAGATCGACCTGCCGAACCGTCTCGCCCGCGTGCAGGCCGGCGTGACGAACCTTTCGATTTCCGATGCGGTGGACGCCGACGGTTTCTTCTACGCGCCCGATCCGTCCTCGCAGCTTGCCTGTACCATCGGCGGCAATATCGGCATGAATTCGGGCGGCGCCCACTGCCTCAAATACGGGGTGACGACCAACAATCTGCTCGGCGTCACCCTGGTGCTTTCCGACGGGACGGTGACCGAGATCGGCGGCGGCGCGCTGGATGCGGCCGGTTATGACCTGCTCGGCCTGGTCTGCGGCTCGGAAGGCCAGCTCGGCATCGTCACCGAGGCGACCGTACGCTTGATTGCCAAACCGGAGGGCCAGCGCCCGGTCCTGTTCGGATTTCCCTCGTCGGAATCCGCGAGCGCCTGCGTCTCCGACATCATCGCCGCAGGAATCATCCCCGTCGCCATCGAGTTCATGGACAAGCCGGCCATCGAGATCTGCGAAGCGTTTGCCAAGGCCGGCTATCCCCTCGACGCCGAGGCGCTGCTCATCGTCGAGGTCGAGGGATCGGCGGCCGAGATGGATGCCATGCTGAAATCCATCGTCGCGATCGCCCGCGAGCACGGGGTGCAGACCGTGCGCGAAAGCCAGTCGGCCTACGAGGCCGCACTGATCTGGAAGGGCCGCAAGTCGGCTTTCGGCGCGACGGGGCGCGTTGCCGACTATATCTGCATGGACGGCACCGTACCGCTGTCGCAGCTGACCCGGGTCCTGAAGGAAACCGGCGAAATCGTTGCCCGCTACGGTCTGCGTGTCGCCAATGTCTTCCACGCCGGCGACGGCAACATGCATCCGCTGATCCTCTACAACGTCAACGATCCGCTCGAAGCCGAAAAGGCGGAGGCTGCGGGCATGGATATTCTCAAGCTCTGCGTCGAGGCCGGCGGTTGCCTGACCGGTGAGCACGGCGTCGGCATCGAAAAGCGCGACCTGATGTATCATCAATATACCAGTGTCGAGATTGATCAGCAAAAGCGCGTGCGTGCCGCCTTCGATCCGACGGCGCGCCTCAATTCGTCGAAGGTCTTCCCCCTCGACGAGCGGTCGGCCGCATGACCATCGCCGCGCCAGCGAGCGAGAGGGAGGTCGCGGACACGATCCGCGGCGCGCATGACGCGTCGACACCGGTCGAGATCGTCGGCGGCGGCACGAAGCGGGGCATCGGCCGGCCGGTCAATGCCGACTTGACGCTTTCGACCCGCGGCCTTGCGGGAATCACGTCCTACAATCCCGCCGAGATGGTGATGACGGCGCGAGCGGGTACGCCGCTGGCCGAGATCGAGGCGGCGCTCGGCGCCAACCGCCAGCGCCTCGCCTTCGAGCCGCCGGACCATCGCGGCATGCTGGCAAGCGAAGGCAAGCCGACGATCGGCGCCGTGGCGGCCGCGAACCTGTCGGGCCCGCGCCGGATCGTTGCCGGAGCAGCGCGCGACTCCCTGCTCGGGATCCGCATGGTCAATGGCGAAGGCGAAACGGTTTCGAGCGGCGGCAGGGTGATGAAGAACGTCACCGGTCTCGACCTGGTCAAGCTGGTCGCCGGCTCCTGGGGCACGCTCGGTGTCCTGACCGAGGTCACCTTCAAGGTGCTGCCGGTTCCGGAAACCGAGGCGACCGTGGCGGTGCGCGGGCTGCACGATGATGCCGCATCCAACGTCATGGCCCACGCGATGGCGACGAGCGCCGAAGTTTCGGGCGCGGCGCATCTGCCCGAACCGGTCGCGGGAATGGTCGGCGGCGGCCGCATCGGATCGGAACCGGCGACGCTTCTGCGCCTGGAGGGTTTCGTCGATTCGGTCCGGATCAGGGCCGAAAAGCTCAAATCGCTGCTGGCCGGGGCTGGCGACCTGCAGATGCTTGACGAGCCGGCGTCGCGGGCTGTCTGGCGCGATATCCGCGACGTGACGCCGTTCGCCGGCAAGGATACGCGCCCGGTCTGGCGCATTTCCGTCAAGCCGTCGGCGGGCCACGAACTGGCGCTCGCCCTGCGCCGCGAAACACCGGCGACCGCCTTTTTCGATTGGCAGGGAGGGCTGGTCTGGGCGCGCCTCGAAGGCGATCCGGACGGAAACATCGTTCGCAAGCTTATCCGCGCCCACGGTGGCGGGCACGCCACCCTGTGGCGGGCGTCGCCGGCGCAGCGTGCCGCGACCGTACCGTTCGAGCCGCTGGCGCCGGCGCTTGCAGCGCTTTCTGCGCGCATCAAGGCGGCATTCGATCCGAAAGGCATCCTCAATCCAGGGCGCCTGGGCGTATGATCGCCGGCGCAGACCAAGGAGGCAGCCCATGAGCGACCAGGTTCCCCACCGCGAAACCGACCGCTGGCTCGAACCCGGCGAAGTGAACATCAAGGCGATCTACGTTCTCTACGCCGCCGGCCTCGTCGTCGGCATCACGGCGCTCGCCGGGATTGTCATCGCCCATATGAACCGTGGCAAATCCGAAGCCTGGGTCGAGACGCACTACACCTGGGCGATCCGCACCTTCTGGATCGGCCTGCTCTATGCGCTGATCTCGGCTATCACGATGATAGTCGCCGTCGGCTTCCTGCTTGGCCTCGCCACCACGGTCTGGTTCATCGCCCGGCTCGTCATCGGCTGGCAGAGGATTTCCAGGCGCGAGCCGATCACCGATCCTGAAAGCTGGCTGTTCTGAAGGGCATCGCGTGCAGACGAATTTCTCCCTTGCCGCGCTGGCCGATCCGAAGGTCGCCGAAGTCGAGGCGATCTTGCGCAAATGCGTCCATTGCGGCCTCTGCACGGCGACCTGCCCGACCTATGTGACGCTCGGCAACGAGCTCGACAGCCCGCGCGGCCGCATCTACCTCATCAAGGACATGTTCGAGAACGGCCGTCCCGCCGACGCCGAAATCGTCACCCATATCGACCGCTGCCTGTCCTGCCTCGCCTGCACGACGACGTGCCCTTCGGGCGTCGACTACATGCATCTCGTCGATCGCGCCCGCGCCCACATTCACGAGACCTGGCGCCGGCCGCTGCTCGACCGCACGATCCGTGCCGTGCTGGCGATGGTGCTGCCCTATCCGGCGCGCTTCCACGCCGCGCTGAGGTTCGCCCGTCTCGGCAAGCCGTTCGCCGGCCTGTTCGCTGCCGTTGCGCCATTGAAGCCGCTGGCGGCCATGCTGGCATTGGCGCCGTCTTCGGTCGCGCCGCGCCGGCCACCCGTTTTCGCACTCGCCCAGGGCCGGAAACGCGGCCGGGTGCTGGTGATGGCCGGTTGCGCCTCGTCGGTGCTCGACGCGGAAACCAACGAGGCGGCAGCGCGCCTGCTCTCGCGTTTCGGCGTCGAGGTCGTGTCGGCGAAGGGCGAGGGCTGTTGCGGCGCCCTCGTCCATCACATGGGCCGCGAGGCGGACGCGCGGGCCGCTGCCCGCCGTAACGTCGCGGCCTGGAGCGCCGAAATCGATGGCGCCGGCCTTGACGCCATCATCGTCACGGCCTCGGGCTGCGGCACGACGGTCAAGGACTACGGACATTTGCTCGCCGGTGACCCGCAATGGGCCGAAAAGGCCAGGCGCGTCGCAGCGCTTGCCGTCGACATTACCGAATATCTGGTACGGCTCGATCTGCCGGAGCCGGACAACCCGCCGCGCCTGACCGTCGCCTATCATGCCGCCTGCTCGCTTCAGCATGGCCAGAAGGTGACGCAGCCGCCGAAATCGCTGCTGGCGCGCGCCGGCTTCCTCGTGCGCGAACCGCGCGAGCCCCATCTGTGCTGCGGTTCGGCCGGCACCTACAACATCCTGCAATCCGCCCTTGCCGAGACGCTCAAGGCCCGCAAGGTTCGCAATCTCGAGGCTACCAAGCCGGATGTGATTGCCGCCGGCAATATCGGCTGCCTGACCCAGATCGGCTCAGGCACCGGCATTCCGGTTGTTCATACCGTCCGGCTTCTCGATTGGGCCTGGGGCGGGCCGAAGCCGGCCGGGCTGAAATGAAAAGGCCGCGCTCGGAGCGCGGCCTCGATGCACCGACGATCCGCTATCCTCAGAGCCAGGGGATCAGGTCGCGCCAGGACGAATCGCCCGATTTCTTCCGCGCGCTCTTCTTGCGCTGCGCTTCCTTCTTCTTCTCGTCCTCGCCGAGTTCGCCGGCTGCCGCCGTCGCCGCGGGAACGCGATATTCGAGCGGCGGTTCGCTCAGGAACTTGCGTTCCGTCGGCGTACCCTGCTCGGATTCCTGCTTCAGCTTCTTGAGCTGCTCGCCCTTGTTCATCGAAGCCTGCGGGTCGTAAGCCTTGCCGCTGTAGTTTCCGCGCTGCTCGATGGCCATCGACGGCGTCTTGTCGACCGGAACGTCGACATCGGGATCGAAGTCGATATCGTCCCGGTTCGCCGTGGCTTCCGCGCGGATACGGGCGCGCCGCTGCTCGGGCGATTCCGGCCAGGCCGGATTGCTCGATGTCGCGACATTGTCCTGTGGCGCGGGAAGCCCTGCGACCTGCGCCTCTTCCTCGCTGCCCGGCTGGACGATGTCCGGTCGCGGCTTGTAATCGATGGCCGGCTTGCGCTTCGGCATGGGGTTGAGGGCACCGCCGATATCGTCGATCAGCTGCGAATTCGCCGTCTTTCCGGTACCGTAGGTCGGCGACGACATGCAGCCCGACAGCAGCGCCGCCGACGCCAGTAGGGCCAGCGCCGAAGCGCCGCGCAGGGCGTTGTGGCTTCGCCGGGTGATTACAGTGCTCATGCGCTCAATACCTGTCCCCATCTGCCGGCTTCGCGGCAGGCCATTTGCCGTCGCAACCAATTCCGGCAAGACGATGGCGCTGCCGCAATATCACGCCTGCGGCCCCTCGGGCAAACGGTCACAGTCGGCCAAGCGTCCTGAGCTCGCGCAGGGCCGCCGCGTCGCGTGCGGAGACCTCGGGAAACGCCGGATCGGAACCCACATCGTCGGTGTAGCGCCATGACCGCGCACATTTGACGCCGGCCGCCGGCGCAAATTCCACCGAGACGCCCTTCACCTCGTCGAGGCGGAAGGCGTCCGTCGGCCCTTCGCTCGCCGTCACCGTGATCCCGGACGTGATGGCGATCTCCGCCATGTCGACACCCTCGATGGCCGCGCGCAAGTCCAGGTCGGTGACATGAACGACAGGCGCCGCCTCCAGCGACGAACCGATGCGCTTGGCCGCGCGCTCCAGCTCCAGTGCTCCGGTGACGACGCGGCGTACCGCCCGCACCTTGGCCCATTTGGCGGCGAGCGCCTCGTCGCGCCATTCGGCGGGCGTGGTGGGGAACTGTTGCAGATGCACCGAACGTGCAGCGGGATGGCGGGAGAGCCAAGCTTCCTCGGTTGTGAACGGGAGCATGGGCGCCAGCCACGTGGCAAGCCGCTCGAACAGCGCGCGCACTACGGCGATTGCCGCCTTGCGCCGCGTGCTCGACGGCGCGTCGCAGTAGAGCGCATCCTTGCGGATGTCGAAGTAGAAAGCGGAAAGGTCGACGACCATGAAATCGAGCAGCGACTTGGCGATGCGCTTGAAATCGAAGGCGTCGTAGCCCTTGTCGACCACCTCGGCGAGTTCCGAAAGGCGGTGCAGCATCAACCGTTCGAGTTCCGGCATGTCGGCGAGCGCGACCTCCTCGCCATGATCGTGGGCGAGCGTTCCCAGCATCCAGCGGATCGTGTTGCGCATCTTGCGGTAGGCGTCGACATTGGTCTGGATGATGTGCTTGCCGAGCCGCTGGTCCTCCCAGTAGTCGGTGGTCATCACCCAAAGGCGCAGGATGTCGGCGCCCGATTCCTTCATCACGTCCTGCGGAAACACCTGGTTGCCGAGCGATTTCGACATCTTGCGCCCGTCCTCGGCCATGGTGAAGCCGTGGGTGATGACGATGTCGTAGGGCGCGCGGCCGCGCGTGCCGCAGCTTTCCAGCAGCGAGGAGTGGAACCAGCCGCGATGCTGGTCGGAGCCTTCCAGGTAGATGTCGGCCGGCCATTTGAGGTCCGGCCGGTCTTCCAGCGTGAACGAGTGGGTCGAGCCGGAATCGAACCAGACGTCGAGGATGTCTTTCACCTGTGTCCACGGCTCGTTGGCGCGCGGGCCGAGGAAGCGTTCGCGCGCGCCTTCGGCGAACCATGCGTCCGCGCCTTCCGTCTCGAAGGCTTCGAGGATGCGGGCGTTGACGGCCTCGTCCCTCAGCACTGCACCGTGGTCGTCGGCGAAGACGCAGATCGGTACGCCCCAGGCGCGCTGGCGCGACAGCACCCAGTCCGGCCGTTCGGCGATCATCGACCGGAGCCGTGTCTGCCCCGCCGCCGGCACGAAGCGCGTCGCGTCGATCGCCTTGAGCGCGCGCGAGCGCAGCGTCGTACCGTCGCTGAGGTCCATGTCCATGTGGACGAACCATTGCGGCGTGTTGCGGAAGATCACCGGCTTCTTCGACCGCCAGGAATGCGGATAGTCGTGCTTCAGCCGCCCGCGCGCGAACAGCATGTTGGCGGCGATCAGCGCGTCGATGACGGCCTTGTTGGCGTCGCCCTTCTTGCCGTGGTCGTCGATGACACGCGCCGCGCCGCCCTCGCGGTCCGGGCCGAAGCCCGGCGCGTCGCCGGTGAAGAAACCGGCATCGTCGACGGTGAAGGGGATCGTCGTGTCGATACCGCGCGCGGCGAGTTCGCGTCCCTTCGCCATCCAGATGTCGAAGTCCTCGCGGCCATGCCCCGGCGCGGTATGGACGAAGCCGGTGCCGGCGTCGTCGGTGACATGCTCGCCTTCGAGGAGGGGGACGGGGAAGTCGTAGCCGAGGTCGTGCAGCGGATGACTGCAGGTGATTGCGCCCAGCTCATCGGCTGTCACATCGCGCAGACGTTTGTAGCCAAGCTTGGCCTTGGTGAAGCTCTCCTCCGCCAGCTTGTCGGCAAAGATCAACTTTTCGCCCGGCCGCGGCCCGAAGTCGTTCTCGGCAGAGGTAACTTCATAAAGTCCGTATTTGATCCGATCAGAATAGGCGATGGCGCGGTTGCCCGGCATCGTCCACGGCGTCGTTGTCCAGATGACTATGAAGGCGGATTTTAGGTCTTTCAGGTGCCGATCACGAGCCTGACCCGGCACCTTTTCCCGCATGTCGCTTAGCGGTGCTTCGTAAACCGGAAATTTCACCCAGATTGTGTCGCTCTCGACCTCCTGGTACTCGACCTCGGCTTCCGCCAGCGCGGTGCGTTCCACCACGGACCACATCACCGGCTTGGAGCCGCGATAGAGCTGGCCGCTCATGGCGAATTTCAGCAGCTCGCCGGCGATCCGCGCCTCGGAATGGTAGGCCATCGTCGTGTACGGGGTCTTGAAATCGCCCTCGACGCCCAGCCGCTGGAACTCGGCCGATTGCACGCCGATCCACTTTTCGGCGTAGGCGCGGCACTCCTTGCGGAAAGCGATCATCGCATCCGGGTCAGAAAGATCCGGCTTCGCCTTGCCCTTGGAGCGGTAGTTCTCCTCCTCGATCTTCCATTCGATCGGCAGGCCGTGGCAGTCCCAACCGGGCACGTAGTTGGAATCGTAGCCGCGCATCTGGAAGGACCGGGTGATGACGTCCTTCAGGATCTTGTTCAGCGCGTGGCCGATATGGATGTTGCCGTTGGCGTAGGGCGGGCCGTCATGCAGCACGTAGCGCGGCCGCCCGGCAGCGTCCTCGCGCAGCAGCGTGTAGAGGTCCATCTCCTGCCAGCGCTTGACCAGCTGCGGTTCCTTCTCGGGAAGGCCCGCGCGCATGGGGAAATCGGTCTGCGGCAGATAGAGCGTCTTGGAATAGTCGAGCTTGGTGTCGGTCATCGGTCGGCCGTCTGTTGAAGCCGCGCGTCGCGGCGAGGGCGTGTCAGGGGTGAAGGTCGGCGGCAAACGCCGGAAATCCCGGACCCTGCCGCTCCTTTTCAGGCGGCGAGGGCCGGGCCGCTAATTCGCGCAGTGAACAACGGGCCGGTCATGGCGCGGCTTGTATCAACGGAAAGCCCGAGAATAAAGAGCGTTGCCGACTTTTCGCTCAGGCGAAGTTCAGCACCGCATCGAGCACCGACAGAGGCTTGACGCTGGCCAGCAGCGCGCGTGCCCCAGCCTCGTCGCGCTTCATCTGCGCCACGAGCGGATCGAGCCCGTCGAATTTTTCCTCGCCGCGCAGCCAGCCGAAGAACGAGACCGAACAGGTTTCGCCATAGAGGTCCGGGCTGGCGTCGAACACATGGGTCTCCAGCAGCGGCGCACCGTTCTCGGTTACCGTCGGACGGCGGCCATAGCTCGCCACGCCGTCATGCAGCGCGCCGTCGGCGCGGCGCAGGCGTACCGCGTAGATGCCTTCGCGCAGCGCCGTTTCGGCCGGTAACGCCATGTTGGCGGTCGGATAGCCGATGGTGCGGCCGAGTTGGCGGCCGTTCTCGACTTTCGCCTCGATGAGGTAGCGGAAGCCGAGAAGGGCCGCCGCTCCGGCTTCATCGCCATCGACCAGACGCTCGCGCACCCGTGAGGAGGAAACGACGGCGCCGGCGGCGTCGCGATAGGCTTCCACCAGCAGCACGTCGAAGCCGTGGCGTTCGCCAGCCCGCGCCAGGAACTCCGGCGTGCCTTCGCGCCCGCGCCCGAAATGGAAGTCGTGGCCGGTCACGACATGGGCGACCCCGAGGTCGTTCGCCAGCGACCCGGCGACGAAATCCTCCGCCGACATTCCTGCGAATTCGCCGGTGAACGACTGTTCGACAACGGCCTCGAAGCCGAGCGCTTCGAGAATGCGTGCCTTGAGCGGCGCCGGCGTCAGCCGGAACACCGGCTGGTCCGGCTTGAAGAAGGCGCGTGGATGCGGCTCGAAGGTGAGCACGATCGCCGGGCGATCCTCGGCCCGGGCGATATCCAGCGCACGATCGAGGACCGCGCGATGGCCGCGATGCACGCCGTCGAAATTGCCTATGGCGACGACGCCGCGCTTCAGACCGCCGGGCAGGGCCGACGTCGAGCCGATGCGCACGATGCCTTTCATTTCAGCCGCTCCATCCAGGCGACCGGCCTTTCGCCGTGCTGGTCGAGGAAGGAGGCCAGCGCCGACGGGTCGACGCGACCGTCCCGGCTGTAGTCGCCGGCATGGATGCCGTCGGCCACGAAGAGGACGTCGATGCCCTGGTTCGACGCGCCCTTGACGTCGGTCAGGATGCCGTCGCCGATTGCCAGGCAATGCTCCGGCGCGACCGCGACACCGCGACATTCGCCGGCACGCGCAAGGGCGGCGTCATAGATCGGCTTGTGCGGCTTGCCGGCGATCAGCGTACGTCCGCCGAGCAGCGCGTAGTCGCGTGCGAGCGCCCCGGCGCACCAGACAAGCCGGCCGCCGCGTTCCACGACGATATCCGGATTGGCGCAGATGAAAGGCAGGTCGCGGGCGCGAAGGCGCTGCAGCATGTCGCGGTAGTCGTCAGGGGTCTCGGTCTCGTCGTCGCGAAGTCCCGTGCAGACGATGGTTCCGGCCTCGCGCTCCTCGACCAGTTCGACGTCGAGGCCGTCGAAGATCGGCAGGTCGCGTTCCTCGCCGATATGGAAGACATTTCGCGGCCCGGCCGCGATGAGTTCGCGCGTCACGTCGCCGGAGGTCACCACCGCGTCATAGGCGTCCGGCGGCACGCCGATGCGCGACAGTTGCTGTTCCACACTGGGGTGAGGGCGCGGCGCATTGGTGACGAGGATCACCGTCCTGCCGGCGGCGCGTGCGCGCTGCAACGCCGTGTAGGCCGGCGCATAGGGCGACACGCCGTTGTGCAGCACGCCCCAGACATCGCAGAGGATGACCTCGTACCGGTCGCTGATCGCGTCGAGCGCCTGCAATCGTTCGGCCAGTTGCGTCATGTCCCCCCGATTTCGCCGTTGGTCAGCCTCGTGAAACCGGCCCGGCAATTAACCGAACGGGTTCACCCTGTCACCAGCTTTTGCTTTTCAGCGGCCTTGCGACGCGCTTAAGGATGGTTGACGGACTCTTAACGTGGCGTGTGCAAGGGTCTGCGTCCGGGGACGATGGCAACATGAAACGGCTGCTCTTGCTGGCCGCGGGCGTTCTGGCGCTCGCAATCGCGATGCGGTCGAGCGTTTCGCAGGCCGCACTGACGGATGTCGTCGCCGACATCGCCCGATCGCGGGCGTTTGTCGGCGCCCTGGTGCTGTTTTCGCTGATTTCGGCGGCTGTCGCCGGCTTCGCCCTCTGGCGCGCCCGCGTCGCCAGGCGCCGTTTCGACCGCATGGGGGCGCTTGTCGATGCGAGCCTTGCGCGCCAGCACGAAATGGAGGCTGCGGCGGCCGCGACCCTCAACCCGCCGGCAAGGGCCACGGGGCGGCCTCAGCCGGGTGCCGGCGAACCCCGGGAGCCACGGCCGGAACTCCTGCTCCAGCCGATCGTCTCGTTCTCGCGCAATGCCGTGGTCGCGTTCGACGTGATCGACGAGCACGCGGAAGGCGAGAAAAGCGATCCGCTCGGCGCCGACCGCGAGCGCCTGCAAACCGCCGCCGAGGCCATTCTCCTGCGGCCGGAGGCGCTCGGCATGAAATCGCCGCTCTACGTGCCGGTTTCCATCGCTTTCGTGACCGACCCGCAAGCGCCGTCGTTCATGACTTCGCTCGTTCGCGGCAAGCCGTCCCTTGCGCGCGGCCTGTGCCTGCGCCTGCGCACAGTTCCCGAAGGCGGCGCCCTGGCTGCGCTGGCGGCAATGACGCACGGCGGTATCGCGGTGTCGGCGTTGCCCCGCCATGCGGGTCTGGGATCCCTCGCATCGGCCGGGGTCTCCCATATCCGCGTGCCGGCCGGCGATCTTGTCGATCCCTACAGCGCTCGCCGCATACCCGCATGGCAGGCGGTCGAAGCGGCCCGCTCGGCCGGCCTCTCCGTGATTGCTGTCGGCGTCGGCACGATGGAAGATGCCGCGCGCCTTCTCGACGAAGGCATCGACCTGATGTCGGGACCCGCCTTCGCGGAACCGAAGCGGTTGCGCGCGGCGGAACGGGACCGCGAACTGCCCGAGGCACGCCGGCGTCCTGCCAGCCGCGCCGGTTAGGTAAACAGACCCTTCCCGCTGTAACGGGCATTTGTACAACCCGGAAAACAATGCCTTAGCACCTGCGTGGCATAACGTGCCGACTAAGGCCTAAAGCAGCGGATACAGTCATGTTCAAGAAATTCATCGGCGACCGCGAAGGCAATTTCGCCATCGCAACGGCCATCGGGATGATCCCGATCCTGGCCGGCGTGGGATTGTCCATCGACTATGCCGATTCCGTGCGCTCCGCATCGAATCTGCAGAACGCGCTTGATTCCGCGCTTGTCGAGATCGCGACCAATGCGCCTCAGGGCTATTCGGAATCCGAACTGGAGAAGATGGGCGACGAATACTTCCAGTCGAATCTGGTTTCCGCCAGCGCCATGGCCGGCGTGCTCGATTATCTGGGTGTTACCGCCGGCTCGAAGGGCTCGCTGACGTTCACCGGCAAGGGCTCGACCACGCACAAGAGCTTCTTCTCCGAGAAGTTCAATACGGACATCGTACGCTGGTCGGCCGTCATCCGCGCCGGCGGCGATCCCGCCTGCGTCCTGTCGCTGAGCGACGACGCCTCGAGCGCCATCAACCTCGCCGGCAACACCACGGCGCTGCTTGATGGCTGCATGCTCGCGTCCAATTCCAGGTCGAGCACGTCGATCGTGCGCACCGGTTCCGCTGAGATCGACGCGGCCTGCGTGCAGACCGTCGGCGGCACCAGCGGCCTGTCGAGTTCCTATGTCGATCTCGACTGCGGCTCCGTGCGCGAGCACTCGTTCCGCACCTACGATCCGCTTGAGGATGTCGTGCCACCGAGCACCGCGGGCTCGCAGCATCTGTCTTTCACCACCGTTTCGGGCGTGAAGCATCTCAGCCCGGGCGTCTACAACGACAACAACTGGAACATCAACGTCGAGAACGTCGTCTTCGAGCCCGGCACCTATGTATTCGTCGGCACTCAGATCAAGGTTACCGGCAACGCGATCGTCGCCGGCGCCGGCGTCACCATTTTTCTGATGGACGGCGCCTCGATCGATATCGCGGCCAATGCGACGGTCAACCTGGTGGCGCCGACGACCGGCGCCTACAAGGGCATCCTGTTCTTTGTCGATCGCGACGAGGAGGTGGCCTTGAAGTTCGCGGGTGGCGCAGACTCGGTGATGACCGGCTTTATCTACAACCCGGGCGGCAGCATCGAGTACGCGGGCAACGACACCATTTCCTCCGGAGAATGCGTGCGCGTCGTCGGCAATACCGTCAAGCTGACCGGCAATTCGACCTTCAAGTCGAGCTGCGCATCCGAGCTTGGCGGAAACGAGGCCTACACGGTCGCGTCCATCCGCTTCGTGCGTTAACGCTGACTGAACAATTCCTGTTTTTTTTCGCCGCCGCCGGGACTCTGTTCCGGCGGCGGTTCTCGTTTCGGAACGCGCAAACGCGATTCCAGCGTTGAGAAAAATATAACGAAAACAATTTGTTAATGAGATACGGCGGAATTTCGCGCGGCACTCATCATCCGGTTAGGGCTATCCCTGAGCGCCTGGGTAAACGAACCCTTGCCGCTGTCGGGGGCAATTTACCGATTGTTAAAACCTCTCGTTAGTCTGCCACGCGCAAGGTCCGGTTAATCGAATGCTAATGCAGGAGAACCGGGGCCATGCTGGGTCGTTTTCTCAAGGACAAGTCGGGCAATTACGCGCTCGCGACGGCCTTCGTTCTTGTTCCGGTGCTCGGTGGAGTGGGCCTCGCCGTCGATTTTGCCGAGATGCTGCGCGAGAAGAGCTACGTCATGAACGCGCTGGACGCGGCCGGCACGGCCACGGCGCGCCGCGTCATCGACGGGGCGACGGATACCGAACTCGTCGCCTATGCCCATGACTTCTTCGAGTCGAACCTCGGGCCGGTGATCCCGGCCGATACGACCCTGCATGTCGTCCTTCCCAATTCGGACGCCGGCGGCGGTATCCTGACCCTGTCGGCGGATCTGATCTACCGCCCGAAACTCCTGCCGCTCTTCGACGATCTCCGGCGCAGCCTCTTCGGCCAGGACAACATCACGTCGACGACCAAGATCGGCATCTATGCGGAATCGCAGGTTCGCCTGAAGAACACATCGGAAATCGCGCTCGTCCTCGACAATTCCGGCTCGATGTCGAATTACGGCGGCGGTTCCTCCAAGAAGCGCATCGATCTCTTGAAGGATGCCGCGAAATACCTCGTCCAGGAACTCGCGCGCCAGTCCTCCAAGATCAAGCAGGTCGACAAGCCGGTGCAGTTTTCCGTCGTGCCGTTTTCGGCCTCCGTCAATGTCGGGCCGGGCATGGCGTCGCAGGACTGGATGGACAGCTGGGGCCTGTCGCCGATCCATCACGAGAATTTCGACTGGTCGACGATGAACGTCGCGAACGATCCCAACAAGTATGTCGAGTTCGCCGGTGCCGCCTGGTACAAGCGTGGCACAGGCTGGGGCGAGTCCCAGGACACGCCGATGACGCGCTTCAGCCTCTACGCCGACATGCAATACTATTCCTCGCGCGAGTTCGTCGCCACTGGCCAGGAATACATCTGCACCAGATACAACAAGAACGGCAGCTGCCGCACCGGCTACTGGCAGGACACCGGCTACTATGTCGAGACCAATCCGGCGTCCTATGCGACGTGGCAGGGCTGCGTGGAGGCGAGGCCCTATCCCTACGACATCACTGATGCCAAGCCGTCGACCGGCGATCCGGCGACGCTGTTCGTACCGATGTTCGCGCCCGACGAGCCAGGCAATCTCTGGCGCGATATCGATGGCGACGGCACCAACGATCTCGATTCCACCAGCTGGAGCTATTCCAACAACTGGTGGGCCGACTACCAGAACGGCACGTCCAATGCGGTCTCGCGCCAGACCGACATGCGCAAGTATTACAAGATCAAGCCCTATGGCGCGACCAATGCCGCAACCGGCGACGGGCCCAATTCGTCGTGCACCACGATGCCGATCACGCCGCTGACCGATGTGACCGTCTCGGCCGGGATGACCACGGTCGTCAACGCAATCAATGCGATGCAGCCGACCGGCAATACGAACGTTCCCGAAGGCATGGCCTGGGGCTGGCGTACGGTCTCCAGCGCCGAACCCTTCGCCGAGGGACGTCCCGAAACGCAAAAGGGCAACGACAAGGTACTGATCGTGCTGACGGATGGCCTCAACACCTACGCCGACCTTTCGGATGGCGACGCGGCCGGCAACAAGTCGACCTACGCGGCCTATGGCTATGCCGGCAAGGGCTATGACGGCGGCGCGACCACCCGCATGTATCTTGGAACCAGCAGTTCGGTGTCGAAGAGCACGTTCACCAGCGCCAACTACACCAAGGCGATGAACGAGCACATGAACGAACTGTGCTCCAATGCCAAGTCCTCCGGCGTGGTCGTCTTCACGGTCGGGCTCGACCTCGATGCGATAAGCGACGCCGCCGCCATTTCCTCGCTCGAAGCCTGCGCCTCGCCGTCGAGGTTCCGCAAGAATGCCGACGGCACATCCAAGCTGCTGTTCTGGAATACCAAGGGCTCGGACCTGATGGATGTTTTCAAGACGATTGCGGACGAACTGTCCAACTTGCGCATCGTTGGCTGACGGGCAAAACCGCTCTCGCGGCCTCGCCCCCGGGCGCGGTCGTTTTGTGGGGCGGAACGCGCAGTGCAACTGCTGGATGCTGTCTGCCGGGCGAGGCTTGAGGCGGCCGGGCTTGGTTAACGAATTTCTTCTTCGATATTAACGATTTTGAGCTCGCGCTAAACGTGAAATGAAAGTCTTGATGCCTATGATCCGGCCGTCAGCGAAGGAACCTGCGGCCGATGTCGAAACTGCGCGCCTTTCTCAAGGATACGAGCGGCAACTTTGCCGCGATCACCGCGGTTGCGATGATTCCGCTTCTGGCCGGTGTTGCGCTGGTGGTCGACTATTCCGACGCGGTCCGCGAGGGCACCGAGCTGCAGGACTCGCTCGATTCCGCCCTGGTCGAGATCGCCGTGAAGGCGCCGAGCGGCTATTCGAAGGATCAGCTGGAGGCGATGGGTCGCGACTATTTCGTGTCGAATTTCGGCATCGATCCGGTGCAGGCCGCCAACCTGTTCTACCTCGGCGTCGAAACGGGATCGAAGGGCTCGCTCGTGTTCACCGCCCGCGCCACGGCGACCCACGCAAGCCTGTTCAATGAGAAGTTCAATCTCGACCTGCAGCGCTTGTCGCAGGTCGAGCGTGCCGGCGGCGACGCGGCCTGCGTGCTCGCGCTGAACGGCACCGCCAGCCGCGCCATCCAGATGACCGGCAACACCACCGTCGATCTGGACGGCTGCATTCTCGCCGCGAATTCCACCGCCTCCGATTCGATCAACCGTTCCGGTAATGCCAAGGTCACCGCCGAATGCGCGCAGACCGTCGGTCAGACCAGCGGCCTGTCGGGCAATGGCTCGTCACTGGATTGCGGCTCGCCGCGCGAAAACGCCTTCAAGACATTCGATCCGCTGTCGGGCGTCGTCGCTCCGTCCACCTCGGGCGGCAAGTCGATCAAGACGACCAACGTCAGCGGTCAGGACACGCTTTCGCCGGGTGTCTACAACTCCAATACATGGACGCTGAACAACAAGGACGATGTCGTCCTGACGGCGGGCACCTATGTCTTCGACGGCACCGCCATCAAGGTCAACGCCAATGCGGTGCTCAAGGGCTCGGGCGTGACGATCTTCCTGATGAACGGCGCCACCTTCACCTCCAACGGGCAGGCGATCATCGATCTGAGCGCGCCGACGGAGGGCACCTACAAGGGCATCCTCCTTTACGTCGATCCCGATGAATCCGTCACGCTCAAGATCAATGGCGGTTCCACATCCAAGCTGCAGGGTTACTTCTACAATCCGGGCGGCTCGATTGAATACGCCGGAAACGGTACCGTCAGCGCCCCCGAATGCGTGCGCGTGGTCGCCGATACGGTCACGCTGACGGGCACCTCGGTGTTCAAGTCCAGCTGCGACAGCGAACTCGGCGGCCTCGATACCTATACGATCGCCAATATCCGCTTCGTGCGCTGAAGCGCGTCAGAATTTGTCCCGGATTCAAACGAGCCCCGCTCCCGGCGGGGCTTTTTTGGTTCGCCATTCCGCCGCTGGCCCTTGACGCATTCGGAACGCGGCACTATTTGCCCCTCGTTAGCACTCGCCATTGGAGAGTGCCAACAGCGCGGCGCCGAGGCGCCTGCATTCACATTCAACGATTTCGCCATCGAGGGTACAGAACATGGCAAAGACGAAATTCCGTCCGCTCCACGACCGCGTGGTCGTCCGCCGGCTCGAGTCGGAGGCCAAGACCGCTGGGGGCATCATCATCCCCGATACCGCCAAGGAGAAGCCGCAGGAAGGCGAGATCATCGCCGTCGGCCCTGGTGGCCGCGACGAGACCGGCAAGCTGGTCCCGCTCGACGTCAAGGTCGGCGACAAGGTCCTGTTCGGCAAGTGGTCGGGCACCGAGGTCAAGCTCAACGGCGAAGACCTCCTGATCATGAAGGAATCCGACATCATGGGCGTCATCGCCTGATCGGTTTTCCCGAAAAAATCCAATCGTCTGAGGGCTGAAAGAGGCCCGGGAGTATTTGACAATGGCTGCCAAGGAAGTCCGCTTTTCCCGTGACGCCCGCGAGCGCATGCTGCGCGGTGTCAACATCCTCGCCGACGCGGTGAAGGTCACGCTCGGCCCGAAAGGCCGCAACGTCGTCATCGACAAATCGTTCGGCGCGCCGCGCATCACCAAGGACGGCGTCACCGTCGCCAAGGAAATCGAGCTTGAGGACAAGTTCGAGAACATGGGCGCGCAGATGGTGCGCGAAGTTGCCTCCAAGACCAATGACATCGCCGGCGACGGCACCACCACCGCCACCGTGCTCGCCCAGGCGATCGTTCAGGAAGGCGCCAAGGCCGTTGCCGCCGGCATGAACCCGATGGACCTGAAGCGCGGCGTCGATCTGGCTGTCGCCGAGGTCGTCGAGGCGCTCAAGAAGTCCGCCAAGAAGATCAAGACCTCCGAGGAAGTTGCCCAGGTCGGCACCATCTCGGCCAACGGCGAGACCGCCATCGGCAAGATGATCGCCGAAGCGATGCAGAAGGTCGGCAACGAGGGTGTCATCACCGTCGAGGAAGCCAAGACCGCCGAGACCGAACTCGAGGTCGTCGAGGGCATGCAGTTCGACCGCGGCTACCTCTCGCCCTACTTCATCACCAATCCGGACAAGCTGGTCGCCGAACTCGAGGACGCCTACATCCTCCTGCACGAGAAGAAGCTGTCGAACCTGCAGGCCATGCTGCCGATCCTGGAGGCGGTCGTGCAGTCGTCGCGTCCGCTGCTCATCATCGCTGAGGACGTCGAAGGCGAGGCGCTGGCCACGCTCGTCGTCAACAAGCTGCGTGGCGGCCTGAAGATCGCCGCCGTCAAGGCGCCGGGCTTCGGTGACCGTCGCAAGGCCATGCTCGAGGACATCGCCATCCTCACCGGTGGTCAGGTCATCTCCGAGGACCTCGGCATCAAGCTGGAGAACGTGACGCTCGCCATGCTCGGCCGCGCCAAGCGCGTGCGCATCGAGAAGGAGAACACCACGATCGTCGACGGCGCCGGCAAGAAGGCCGAGATCCAGGGCCGTGTCGCCCAGATCAAGCAGCAGATCGAGGAGACCTCTTCCGACTACGATCGCGAGAAGCTGCAGGAGCGCCTGGCCAAGCTCGCCGGCGGCGTCGCGGTGATCCGCGTCGGCGGCGCGACCGAGGTCGAGGTCAAGGAGAAGAAGGACCGCGTTGACGATGCGCTCAACGCCACCCGCGCCGCGGTCGAGGAAGGCATCGTTGCCGGCGGCGGCACCGCGCTGCTGCGCGCGGCAGGCGCCATCAAGTCCAAGGGCAGCAACGACGACCAGGAAGCCGGCATCAACATCGTTCGCCGTGCGCTCCAGGCCCCGGTTCGCCAGATCGCCGCGAACGCTGGTGCGGAAGCCTCCATCGTTGCCGGAAAGATCGCCGACAGCAAGTCGGCGACGTTCGGCTACAACGCCCAGACCGGTGAATATGGCGACATGATCGCGATGGGCATTGTCGATCCGGTCAAGGTCGTCCGCACGGCCCTGCAGGACGCCGGTTCGGTTGCCGGCCTGCTCATCACCACCGAGGCGATGATCGCGGAAGCCCCGAAGAAGGATTCGCCGGCTCCGGCGATGCCCGGCGGCGGCATGGGCGGTATGGACTTCTGAGGAAGTCCATAAAGCCGCCCATGAATCGAAAATGGTTCAGCCCGCGAGCGGGCTGAACTGGCGGCATGGACTTCTGATCCACACCGACAGGCAAGAAAACGGAAAGGGCGGTCTTCGGGCCGCCCTTTTTCTATTGACGTCAGGTTATTATCGTGCGAATAGGACGATAGTACGAATCGTGCGTAAACGGAGGACGTTATGGAAAGCTCTTTTATCGCCATCCCAATTCCGACCGCCACATTCATCTCGCTCGTTAATTTCTTGCGCGAACAAGGGAGCCAACGTGATCCAGTTGAAGTGGTTGCAGTAGCGATCGACTATTGGATCGACAATGCGTCATGGAAGCAGGAGGACCTGCTCCCTGACGCTCATGCCGCGCGCGCGCTCGACCCAAATTCCGGATACATGTGGAAAGATCTCTGGATTCCGGAAGGCGCTGATATCAGGATGAAGTATAAAGGACGGCTGTTTTTGGCAAAGGTCGAACGCAGCGGAGTCCTTTACAACGGTCGACATTTTACGCCCAGCGAACTTGTGTTTGAAATTACAAAAACGTCCAGGAATGCATGGAAAGATTTGGAACTTCTGTTTCCTGGCTCTCCGGGATGGCGCCTCGCCGATGACCTTCGCCGGAGCAGCCAAAAGGGTTGAACGATTGGCAAGTGTGTATTATCTTACACGGAGATCGGCATGGAACGCGATAGCCGAAAGCTGATCAAGGCCTTGGAAGCTGATGGTTGGCAGCATATCGGAACCACCGGTTCTCATCATCACTTCGGGCATCAAACGAAGCCCGGTAAGGTGACCGTGCCTCACCCAGTCAAGGATTTACCGGCCGGCACCGTTCGCTCGATCTACAAACAGGCAGGCTTGCCAACTCGCTGAGAACACATGCGCTACATCGCCTTGATCCACAAAGAGCCCGAAAGCGTTTACGGGGTCAGCTTTCCCGACGTTCCCGGCTGTATCTCGGCGGGCGACACGATTGATGAGGCTGTCCGCAACGCCGTCGAGGCGTTATCTGGACATATTCGCTTGATGGAGGCCGATGGTGAAGCCATCCCGTCACCGCGGGATTTCGATGCGATCATGAACGATCCCGATTTGGCCGAGGATCGCAAAGGAGCAATGACCACCGTCATCCCGCTAGTCCGTGACCGCGGCTCGACGACGCGGGTCAACGTTTCATTCGATCTTGGCTTGCTGGAAGCGATCGATGCTGCGGCCAGCGCGCGGGGTCAAACGCGGTCGGCTTTTCTGGCCTCCGCTGCGCGGCGTGAGATCGTCGAATAGATTCCAGAAGTCCCGGCGCTACTGCTTTCGGCAGACCTTCCACGCTTTCAGGAGTGCCACACTCCGCCCCTTGTTTGGTAAAAATTTCTCCTGGCTCAGCATCTGCAAGGCATGGTGTTCTTTGCTGCTTCGGCGCGGCGCCCATACGGTCCGGCGATCCAACGGGATTGCCGTGATGGCTGAATTCCTCATCTTCCTGATCGTAGGCCTCGTCGCGCAGACGGTCGATGGCGCGCTCGGCATGGCCTACGGGGTCGTCGCGTCCTCGTCGCTGCTTGCGTTCGGCGTCAGCCCGCTCGAGGCCTCGGCCGCCGTGCATGCCGCCAAGCTGTTCACCTGCGCGGCTTCCGGAGCCGCGCACTGGTGGCACGGGAATGTCTCGCTGCCGCTCTTTGCCGGGCTTGCCATTGCCGGCGCCGCCGGCGGTGTCGCCGGAGCGCTTCTGCTCGGCCATGCCGATGCCTCCTTGGTCAAGCCCTGGGTGGCAGCCTACCTGGCGGCGATGGGCGGTTACCTCGTCTGGCGATCGTTTCGCGCCCGCCGTGGCGTTACCGGGTCCGGCCTCGTCCAGGCGGTTCCGCTCGGCCTTGTCGGCGGATTGCTCGATGCTGTCGGTGGCGGCGGATGGGGACCGGTGGTCACGTCGGGCCTGCTGGCCTCCGGTGTCGAACCGCGCAAGGCGGTCGGTTCGGTGAATGCGGCCGAGTTTGCCGTATCCGTCGCCGTGTCGATCGCCTTCCTGTTCGTCTTCGTCGGCGTTGCACCTGACGGGCAATCCCCCGCGCGGCCGCTCGCCGCGATCGCGGGTCTTGTCGTTGGCGGGCTGGTCGCAGCCCCCTTCGCGGCGCTTCTGGTCAGGCATATCGAGCGGGCGTCGATCCTGCGCCTTGTGGGGTTTCTGGTGGTTTCGCTCGCTGCGTTCCAGATTGTCCGGCTTGTCCGTGCCTGAGACCGGTCAGTCGAGGCGCGTTGCAAGCACCTTGTCGATGCGGCGGCCGTCCATGTCGACGACCTCGAAACGCCAGCCCATGATGTCGATGCGATCACCTGTCTCCGGCAGGCGCTTGAACGCGTCGAGCACGAAGCCGGCCGCCGTGTCGTAGCCGCGCTTGCCAGGCAGGGACAGATAGAGAAGTTCGGCCATTTCATCGACCGGCATCCATCCGGCGATAAGCCACGATCCGTCGTCACGCTGTGTCGCCTCGGGTTCGCCGCCCTCATCGGCCTTGAACGCGCCGGCGATGGCGTCGAGGATGTCGGCCGGCGTGAGAATGCCTTCGAAATGGCCGAACTCGTCATGGACGAGGCCGAACGGCACCTGCGCTTCCCGCAAGGTCTTGAGTGCGGCCAGCGCGTCCGTCGTATCGGGGATGACCGGGGCCTTCAACACGTTCTGGCGGACCGGAAAGGTGCCCTTGGCCGCCAGCGGAGCGATCAAGTCACGCACGCGAATGACGCCGACAATCGTGTCGGGCTCGCCCTCGCAAACCGGCAGCACGGCATGACGCGCCTTGACGATCGCCTCGCGGATTTCGTCCTCGGCATCGGTGAGATTGACGAGTTCAACCTCGGTGCGCGGCGTCATGATCGCGCGCACCGAACGGTCGCCGAGCCGCATGACGCCGGAAATCATCGACTGTTCCTCGGTCTCGATCACGCCGGCGCTTTCGGCCTCGGCGACGATGGTCCGGATTTCCTCGTCCGTGACCGCGCTTTCGCTTTCCGACGAAATGCCGAGCAGGAACAGGAACCCCCGCGTCGTCGCGTCGAGCAGGGTGACGATCGGCGAGGCGACGCGCGACAGGAACAGCATCGACGGGGCCATGATGCAGGCAATGCGCTCGGGGTTCTTCAACGCCAGGTGCTTCGGCACCAACTCGCCGATGATGACCGAAAGGAAGGCGATCGCGGCAACGACGGCTACGAACCCGACGGCTTCCGACATTTCCGGATCGAAACCGAAGGTCTTGATCCACTCGCCCAGCCGCGCGCCAAGCGCCGCGCCGGAGAACGCGCCGGCCAAGACGCCGACGAGCGTGATGCCGATCTGCACGGTGGACAGGAAACGGCCCGGACGCTCGGCGAGGCGCAGCGCGGCGCGCGCGCCGGACCGGCGCTGTTCCGCCAAGATCTTCAGGCGTGCGCGCCTGGCGGATACGATAGCAAGTTCGGAGAGCGCGAACACGCCGTTGAGGACGATGAGAAGTGCGGCGATGAGAAGTTCGAACATGGGTCAGGAAGGCCTATGCGGGCGGCACGGCGTAAGTCAATGGCGGAGTGCGCCCGGGATGGCGCAAACTCGAGGCGCGAACCTATATTGTTCGGGTTTGTGTCGCCGTCGGAAGGAATGAGCATGACCGCCACGCGAATCGAAACGGACAGCCTGGGCCCTGTCGACGTCCCGGCCGATCGGCTGTGGGGCGCGCAGACGGAGCGGTCGCGCCGGAATTTCGTCATCGGCGGCGAGCCGATGCCGCTTCCCGTCATCCATGCGCTGGCGCTGGTGAAGAAGGCTGCCGCGGGCGCCAATGTCGGTTTCGGTCTCCTCGAACCGGCGATAGGCCGCGCCATCGAGGACGCAGCCGATGCGATCGCTGCCGGCGATCTCGATGATCACTTCCCGTTGGTGGTCTGGCAGACCGGCTCCGGCACGCAGAGCAACATGAACGTCAACGAGGTTATCGCCAACCACGCCAACCTGGCGCTCGGCGGAAAGGCCGGCGACAAGGCGCCGGTGCATCCCAACGACCACGTCAATCGCAGCCAGTCCTCCAACGACGCCTTCCCGACCGCCATGCATGTGGCGACGGTCCTCGAGACCCGCGACCGGCTGCTGCCGGCCCTGCGGAACCTTGCCGACGAACTGGAAGGCAGGGCCCTGGAATTCGGCGGTATCGTCAAGATCGGCCGCACCCACCTGCAGGATGCGACGCCGCTGACGCTCGGACAGGAATTTTCCGGGTGGGCGGCCGCGCTCCGCCTCGGGATCGGCCGCGTCGAACAGGCGCTTGAGGGCGTCCATGCGCTGGCGCAGGGCGGTACCGCCGTGGGAACCGGGTTGAATGCGCCGGAAGGCTTTGCGGCGGCAGTGGCGACACGCCTCGCGGAGGCGACCGGCGCGCCGTTCAGGCCGGCGACCAACGCCTTCGAGGCGCTCGCCTCGCATGGCGCGCTTGCCGCCTTCCACGGCAGTCTCGCTGTACTCGCCGCCGACCTGTTCAAGATCGCCAGCGACATCCGCCTGCTCGGCTCCGGGCCGCGCGCGGGCCTCGGCGAGCTGCGCCTGCCCGAAAACGAGCCCGGCTCGTCCATCATGCCCGGCAAGGTCAATCCCACCCAAGCCGAAGCGATGACGATGGTGTGCGCCGAAGTCGCCGGCAACAACGCCGCCGTTCTGTTTGCCGCCAGCCAGGGGCAGCTTCAGCTCAACGTGTTCAAGCCGGTCATCGCCTTCAACGTGTTGCGCTCGATTCGCCTGATCGCGGATGCCGCGCGCTCGTTTGCCGATCATTGCGTTGCAGGGATCGAGCCCGATCGCGAGCGCATCGCGCACAATGTTTCCCGTTCGCTGATGCTGGTGACGGCGCTTGTGCCGGCCATCGGCTACGACCGCGCTGCCAAGATCGCCCGCGCCGCGCAGGCCCGAGGCACGACCTTGCGCGAGGAGGCGCTGGCAACAGGCTGGATCGACGCGGCGACGTTCGACCGGCTGGTCGATCCGCTCGCCATGACCAATTACGCGACAATTAGTGAACGATAAGAAATTCGTTGTTCGAAATATAGGAACAATGCGTATCCGGGCGTACGGCTCTCATCCCGATCGGGTATCGTGTTAATCCGCCCTCATCGAAAACGAAGTGAGGGATCCATGAACAACAACATCACACTCCTGGTCAGCCGAATTCTGATGGCGCTGATCTTCATTCTTGCCGGTGTCGGCAAGTTCGCCGATATCGCCGGTACGGCGGCCTATATCGGCTCGGTCGGGCTCCCGGCCGGCACGCTGCTGGCGTGGCTTTCGGGCATCTTCGAACTCGTTGGAGGCCTCGCCATCCTGGCCGGCTTCCGCACGGGTGCGGTCGCGTGGGCGCTCGCCATCTTCAGCGTCGTCGCCGCCCTGTTCTTCCACAACAACCTGGGCGACCAGATGCAGATGGTCATGTTCCTGAAGAACCTCGCCATGGCCGGCGGGTTCCTGGCGCTGAGCATTGCCGGTCCGGGCAGCTATTCGCTTGACGCGCGCCGCGCCTGACAAGGGCGAGCAGAACTGTCGCAAACGGCCGCTTCGGCGGCCGTTTGTCGTTCAGGCGGCCGTAACCTTGCGCGAACGCTGGCTCAGGACGGCTCCGACGATCGAAACCGCAATCAGCGCGGTGATCACCATGCCATCGGCCAGGCCCGAATGCGTCCACTGGTCGGCGTAGAAGAACACCATCAGCAGCGCGATGATGAACGTGCATGACAGCGTCGCTGCGAGCACGGCGGCGACCGTGTCGTTGGCGATCAACCGCCCGAGCAGGCTGTTGCTGCCGGCGCGCGCCATCGCGAAAGTCAGCACGACGCAGGCGAAATAGAGAAGAAGTCCTGAGATCAGTTCCATCATAAGCCCCGCGTGAACCGCGGCCCTGCGCCGCGGCGATACGGAACGTCGTGTGGCTTTCTGGTCGGCGGAGCCGTGCGGGCTTGCTTTTGGGGCTCGTCGCAGGACGCGTTCGGGCCGGACACTCCGTCCGACGCGTGAAGGCTTATCGCAATTGCCGCGCCGCGCAATGGGGGCGGTTGCGGCGGCGAGCCGTTGCGTCGATCAACTTTTCTTGCAGCGGTCGGTCACGCCGTTTGAACGGTGGCGGCAAAGCGCCGGGCCAGTTCCGCCGCTAGCGCTTCGTCCGGCGCCGGTCGCGTCTTGCGCGACAGCGCCAGGCAGGCTTCCGAGCGCAGGATCACGCCGTCGGCGAGGATCTTCAGGCGGTTGGACCGCAGCGTCGAACCGGTCGTCGTGATATCGACGATGACATCTGCCTGTCCGGCCGCCGGCGCGCCCTCGGTCGCGCCCAGGCTCTCGACGATGCGGTAGACCTGGATGCCGTGCAACTGCGAGAAGAATTGCTGCGTCAGCCGCCAATATTTGGTCGCGATCCGCAGGCGCCTTCCGTGGCGGTGGCGGAAGTCCGCCGCCACATCGTCGAGATCGGCCATCGTGTCGACGTCGATCCAGCTTTCCGGCGCCGCGACCACGACGTCGGCGCGGCCGAAGCCCAGCCGGCCGAGGATTTCCACGCGCCGGTCGAAATCGGCGATCGTCTCGCGCAGCAGGTCCTCGCCCGTCACCCCGAGGTCTATGGTGCCGATGGCGAGTTCGCGCGCGATTTCGGACGCCGACAGGAACGCGACCTCGAGGCCGGGCAACTCCTTGACCTCGCCGAAATAGGAGCGCTCGTCGCCGGACTGCACCACGGTCAGGCCAGCGCGGGCAAAGGCCTCGGTTGCCTGTTCCTTCAATCGCCCCTTCGACGGGATGCCGAGCTTCAGCGTCATGGCCGCGCCCCCGCCTGTTCCAACCGGTCGAGCCAGACGGAGAAGCCGACGCCGGGAATGGGGGAGGGTGCCCCGAGCAGGGTCAGCAGCCGGTCATAGCGGCCGCCGCCGGCGAGCGGCTTGTCCGCTCCGGGCGCCGAGATTTCGAAGACCAGGCCGGTATAGTAGTCGAGCGGACGGCCGAAGGCGGCGTCGTAGCGGATCGTACGCGGGTCGAGGCCCTGGCGGCGGATCGCTTCCGCGCGCGCGCCGAAGGCGGCGAGTGCGGCGTCAAGCACCAGCCCCGAGCGGATGGCGAAGGCCGACAGCGCGGCCGGCGCGCGGTCGAGCCCGACATGGATGGCAAGGAAATCCTTCAGCGCCGAGAGCGCCTTCGGATCGAGACGAACCTTGGCGAGCGCGGCCTTCTCCATCGCCCGGCGCGCGATGTCCTCGGGCGTGCGCCCGGCCGAGGGCGACAGTCCCGCCCGTTTCATCTCGCCCAGCACATGGGCGGCGATCCCCGTTTCGTCGCCTGCCTCGACCAGCGCGGAGAGGGAGTCGTCGTGGACAGCGGCCTTCGGTGCCGACAGGTCGGCAAGCGCCGCCTCGATCTGCCCCGGGATGCCGAAGGCCCGCGCCAGCCGCCGCCGCCAGCCTTCCGGCAGGCCGAGCGCGGTCACCACCGCCTCGAACACCGCCTGGTCGCCGAGCGTCACGTCGCAGTTTGCGCAGCCAATCCGCGCCACCGCCATCGCGTCGGCGAGCACGCGCGCATCCGCCGCCGCCTCGTCCGCGTCGCCGAGATCCTCGACTCCGGCCTGATGGAACTCCGAGCCATCGCCGCGGCGCTGCCGGAACACTTCGCCGAGATACCAGCGCCGCGCCTTGCGATCGCCCGAGGCGATGTGGTCGAGGCAGACGGGAATGGTGAATTCGGGACGCAGGCACAGCGTCGCGCCGGTCTCGCTCTCCGTCAGGAACATGCGCCGCCGCATGTCCTCGCCCGCCATGTCGAGGAAGGGATCGGCCGGTTGCAGCACCGCCACCTCGGCGCGCCCGGCCCCGCGCCCGGCAAGCAGCGCCGCGACGTTCGAGGCAATGGCGGGTGCGCGCGAGGTCATGGGCGGACGACGCCCCGGAAAATGGCCAACCCGCGTGCCTTGCACCTCCGCAGCGAGCCGGGGAGGGGGATCAGCGACGCTTGGACTTCCCCTCCAATGCCTGCGGGGAAATTGGAAAGGGCCGAGGGAATTCGGGCATCATCCAATGCCCAGCTCCCGCAATATCGTTGCCACGCAGCCATCGAAATTTTCAGCAAGTTCGCCCGTGTTGATGCGCAGCACGCGATAACCCAATTCGGCGAGATGTGCATCCCGACGGCGCGATATTTTTGGCTGGCTGTATAGCGTGGAACGGGAATGCCGAGCGTTCCTGTCCTTCTCCCGCGCGCGGGAGAAGGACAGGCGTCAGTCGTCCCCCGGCGGCGCCAGCATTTCGGTGACCTTGGCCACGAGGTCGTCTTCGGCCACCTCGACCTGCGCCACGCGGGCGGCGCGCCACTCGGCGTTGGTGGCGATCGCTTCGGCCTCGCGCCGGCCCTCGACGAGGTCCTTGATGACGACCACGCCGCGCTCGCGCTCCTGCGACCCCTGGATGACGGCGAGCGGGCAGCCGCGCCGGTCGGCGTATTTCAATTGCCGGCCGAAATCCTTCGGATTGCCCTGGAACATCTCGGCGCGGATGCCGGCTTGCCGCAGTGCTTGCGTCATCTGCTGGTAGCGGCCGAGGCTTTCGGTGTCGCGGTCCATGACGGTGACGAGCACGGGTGCGACGACCTCGTCACCGCCGAGCTTGCCGAGGTTCTTCAACGCCGTCATCAGCCGCGACACGCCGATGGAAAAGCCGGTCGCCGGCACGTCCTGGCCGGTGAAGCGCTTGACGAGGCCGTCATAGCGCCCGCCGCCGGCGACCGAACCGAAGCGGACGATCTCGCCCTTCTCGTTCGGCACCTCGAACAGGAGTTCGCACTCATAGACCGGGCCGGTGTAATATTCGAGCCCGCGGACGACGGAGGGGTCGATGCGGATGCGGTCGGAGTTGTAGCCGCTTTGAAGCACAATGCACACGAGGCCAAAAAGCTCTTCGGTGGCCGCGCTGATCTGGGAGTTTTGCGGAAATTCCGCTCGGAGACCATCGAGATACGCAAAAATGCTTTTTTCGCCCGTAGTAAATCGAAATGTTTCTGGTCGATTTGTGAATGCGTCATCCGGTAACCAATATGAGCCTGTTCGTAGGTCTCCAGCTCCAATGGCTGATATTAGCCGATCTATCGGTTCATCCCCCAGCCCCGCCCCCTTCGTAAAATCGCCGCTCTCGTCCTTGCGACCATCGCCCAAGAGCTGCCGCACGCCCTCGACGCCGAACTTGTCGAGCTTGTCGATGGCGCGCAGCACCGCGAGTTTCTGGCCCTCGTCGGTGACACCGATCGCCTCCATCACCCCGTCGAGCACCTTGCGGTTGTTGACGCGCACGGCATAGTCGCCGCGCGCAATCCCCAGCGCCTCCATCGTGTCGGCCATCATCATCGCCATCTCGGCGTCGGCCTGCACGCCCGGCGCGCCGACCGTATCGGCGTCGAACTGCATGAACTGGCGGAAGCGCCCCGGCCCCGGCTTCTCGTTGCGGAACACCCAGCCCGCCCGGTAGGTGCGGTAGGGAAGCTGGATGTCCTGGAATTTCTCCGCCACGTGGCGGGCGAGCGGCGCGGTCAGGTCGTAGCGCAGGCTCAGCCACTGCTCGTCGTCGTCCTGAAGCGAAAACACGCCCTCGTTCGGCCGGTCCTGGTCGGGCAGGAACTTGCCGAGCGCGTCGGTGTATTCGAACATCGGCGTCTCGACCGGATCGAAGCCGTAGCGCTCATAGACCTCGCGGATCGTCGCCAGCATCTTCTCGGTGGCGCGGATGTCGGCCGCCGAACGGTCGACGAAGCCGCGCGGGCTGCGGGCCTTGAGTTTCTGGGGCTTCTTCGGCTTGTCGGACATGGAAAACCTGACGGGAAAAGGCGCGGACGGGGTTCGCGCCTCTCCTAGACGAGCGGTCCTGTCGCCGCAAGCGACGAGCGTCCGATCAGCTGCCGGACGGGCCGGTGCCGGCGAGGCATTTGACCGTCACCTCATAGGTTGCGCCGGCACGCTGGCTATTGGTGTTCTTGAGGCTCCACTTGCCGCTTTCAGCCTTGTTCTTGTGCGCGGCGACGGCGTCGAGCTCGAACCAGGCAAGCGCGGTCAGCGTGTAGGGCTTCGACAGCGCCTCCGCCTTGCTGGTACCCTTGGCGATCAGCGCCTTGAGGTTGGCGGCGCATCTCGCAGCCGGATCCGGCCCCTGCCATTGCACCTTGGCGAGCGGGATCGTGGCGGAATGGGAAATGTCGACCGTGCGCTTGCTGCCGGCGCCGACGGCGCGGTTGTCGAAGCGCTGCTCCCATCCGGCTGCGCCGCCCTCGAAATAGACGACGCCGTGATAGGCGCCGAGCTTCATGGCGACGATACGCTCGCCATTGGTGGCGCGCGCCTGCAGGCGCAGGCCGAATGTGTGGCTCTTCGTTTTCAGCCCGGCGTAGCCATTGGCATGGGCGGAAACCTCGACCGGCACGACGTCGATGCCGTCCTTGCCGATGGAGACTTTCTCGATCCAGTCAGCGGCGAAAGACGGCTGGGCAAGGAATGCGGCGGCGAGCGTCGCGGCGACGGTTCTCTGGATAGTCATGGGAAATCCTCTCCGGGCGGGCAGCCGGCGCGTTGGCTCGCCGGCACCTGCCTCAGTTGCCCTTCCGGCAGACGACAGTGAGCTGGTAGGCGATCGCCTTTTCGCCTCCGTCGGAGGAATTGGTCGAATGGTCGTTCTTCTTGTTGTTGCCCTTGGAATCGGCTTCGGCATGGAAGGCGAGGGTCGAATAGGTGGAGACCGTCCACTCCTTGGCCAGCACCTGGGCCTTGCTCATGCCCTTGTTCATCTGCTTCTTCAGGTTGGCCTCGCAGGCGGCCTTCGGCGTCGTCGTCCATTTCGTGTGGTTGAAGCCGATGTCGACCGAAAGGCTCTTCTTGTAGACGCCCCAGCCTTCCGAACGGCCGGCCGTCTGCTTGAAGAAAAGGGGGCCGGTGACCTCGAAAGGTGCCGCGCCGTTGTTGCCGACCGCCGCCCACCAGACGCGGTTGGACCCCTTCGCCTTGGCGAAGACGCGGACGAAGTAGCGGTGGCTGGAATTCTCGTAGCCGCCATAGCCGTTCGAATTGGCCTTGACGATGACGGGCTTGAGGTCGATGCCCTCGCGGACCATGTCGACCTTTTCCATCTTTGAGGCGAAGGCGGTGCCCGAAAGCGCCAGCAGCAGGCCGGCCGTAAGGGCGATGCGATTTGTCTTCGAAGTCATGATGTTCTCCAGTTGTTGACGACCTGTAGTCGCAGCGCATCGCGGACGGGTTCATGGCAGGCCGAAAAAAGTTTCGGGTACTTTCGCGCGGAACCGGAACAGGCGGGCGGCGGCCGGAGGGTTCGCGGGCGCCGCAACAGGCGTTGAAGGGAGACGGGCATGACGGTTTCGACACGAGGAAGATTGGCGCTCGCCGCCGCGATGATCGCAATGGCCGGCTGCACGTCGGCGCCCGGCGAAATCGGCGGCGGCCTCGGTCCGGCCTGCGGCAAGGGCGATCCGTCGTGGCGCGGCGTCTACACCATGCAGGGCGTGCCCGAGGTCGCGTCGCAATTCGTGCTGAAGCCCGACGGCTCGTTCGAGTTCTATCTCGCCTATGGCGCCAACGACCAATACGGCAAGGGCTGCTGGACGCAGACCGACCGGGTCGTCGCGCTCATCCCGGCCGGCCAGCGCACCATCGCGCCGGACCACACGCCCGACACGCGCGGCTTCAAGGGAATCGTGCTGGAAAAGGACGGCCGCGATCTGCTCTGGCGCATCGCCGGCTCGCACTATACGGGCCGGTACCGGAAATGACGAAACGCGGTCAGACGGGACGCCTGAAAGCCTTTCGCGCCTTCTCCACCTCCGCCCGGCAGCGGCAACCTTCGATGTGATCGTTCACAAGGCCCATGGCCTGGCAGAAGGCATAGACGGTCGTCGGGCCAACGAAGGTCCAGCCGCGCTTCTTCAGTTCCTTCGACAACCGCGTCGAGGTGTCGGTCTTGCCGAGCGTCCTCAGCGTCGCCCAGTCGAGACGCGCCGGACGATCCTCCGCCTTCGGCTCGAACGACCAGAAAAACGCTGCGAGCGATCCATACTCGTCGGCAAGCTCGATGGCCCGTTTCGCGTTGTTGATGGTCGAGACGATCTTGCCGCGATGGCGCACGATGCCGGCGTTTGCGAGCAGGCGCTCGATGTCCTTCTCGCCGTAGCGGGCGATCTTGCGGAAATCGAACCCGTCGAAGGCGGCGCGGAAATGGTCGCGCTTGCGCAGGATCGTCAACCATGACAGCCCCGACTGGAATCCTTCCAGGCAGATCTTCTCGAACAGGCGGATATCGTCGGCAACCGGCTGTCCCCACTCCTCGTCGTGGTAACGGCGATAGTCGGGTAGGCCGCCGTGCCAGAAGCAGCTGTGGCCGCCATCGCCGTCGTCGATCAGCCCGTTCTCATGTCCGGCCACATCAGCCTCCCGTTAACCCGGCGTTTACCGCGCTCCTTTGCCGCCCGGTAACCGTACCGAAAGGTTTACGCGCGGAATCGTTTTTTACGCATTCCGATTCACCAATCGGTTTGTGATTGCCGGGCATCACTGGGGTCAAGCCGGGCAGGGACCGTTCATGACGGTGCTTGTCAGCAGCTTCAGACGATCAGTCGAGAGTACGTCCGATGAAATCACCTTTGCTCTTCGCCGCCGCCTTGTCGCTTGTCGCGTCGACGGCCATCGCCAGTGACCGTTATGGCAATCCGCCGCCCCTCGTGGTCAGTCCGGACCTGTCGGCGCCCTGGGTGGTGCAACTGCGCCGCGGCCCCGATGGCGTCAGGGTCGGTGTTGCGGCAACGCCGCGCCGCCTGCCCAAGCCCGTTGCCCAGTCGGGCGCCAACCGTCCGATCGGGATCGCGCCGCGCCGCGAGGCCGATCCCTCCCGCACCGCGTCCGTTGCCGCCGTCGCCAGGCCCGCGCCGCAACCGCGCATGGATGACCGCTTCCTGCCGCAGCAGGTCGACTATTCCGGCACGCAGAAGCCGGGCACCATCGTCATCGATACGACGAACAAGTTCCTCTACCTCGTCGAATCCGGCGGCAAGGCGCGCCGCTACGGCGTCGGCGTCGGCAAGGAAGGCTTCCTGTGGACCGGCACGGAAAAGATTTCGCGCAAGGCCGAATGGCCTGAATGGCGTCCGCCGGCGGAGATGATCGTGCGCGAGCGCGCCAAGGGACGGATCCTGCCCGAATACATGGCGGGCGGCGAAGCCAATCCGCTCGGCGCGCGCGCCATGTATCTCGGCTCCACCCTTTACCGCATCCACGGCACCAATGCGCCCTGGACCATCGGCACCAATGTGTCGTCAGGCTGCATCCGCATGCGCAACGAGGACGTGTCGGACCTTTATGAGCGCGTCAAGGTGGGAACGACCGTCAACGTGAGCTGATCCCGGAAGGGGGGCGCGGACCGCATTCCCGGGGGAAAACGGGGGAGCGGTCCGCACGGACGGGGGATGGCGCGCCGGCAGGCTGCGCCGTCCCCTTTTCGTTGTCGCCGGCGGCAAAGCGGAATTCGCATTCCCGGCCGTCGCCGCGGCGCACCTGCGCTACAGCATCGCTGTCGGTCCGCGATCCCGGGAGCAAGCCATGACCCTCGACCATCCGCGTTATCTCCGGGGCGGCCCGCTGGCGGACCGCATCATCGCCGAGGTGCGCGGCGAGGCGCTCGCCGCCGCCGCGGAGGGCTGGACGCCGAAGCTCGTCTCGATCACGGTCGGCGACGTGGATGCGGTGGGCGTCTACGTCCGCAACCAGCGTCGCAAGGCGGAAGCCGCCGCGATCCTGTTTGAGGAACGCGCCTTTCCGGCAAGCGCGACGACCGGCGAGATCGAAGCGGCCATCCGTTCCATGAACGCCGATCCGCGCGTTACCGGCATCATCATCCAGCGTCCGGTGCCCGCCCATGTGTCGATCCGCGCCCTGCAGGGGGCGGTCCATCCGCTGAAGGACGTCGAGGGCATGAACCCGGCCTCCATCGGCAACATCGTCTACAACGAACTCGACCTCGCTCCGTGCACGGCCGCCGCCTCCGTCGCGCTGCTCAAGGAGACCGGGCTCGACATCAAGGGGCTGGAAGTGGTGGTGGTCGGCCATTCCGAGATCGTCGGCAAGCCGATCGCTTTCCTGTTGATGAGCGAGGGCGCGACGGTCACCGTCTGCCACCATTTGACCCGTTCGGTCGCCGCCCATGCGCGCCGTGCCGATGCGCTGTTCGTCGCTGTCGGCCGGCCTCGGCTCATCAAGGCCGACATGGTCAAGCCGGGCGCCGCCATCATCGACATCGGCATCAATTCCGAATCGGACGGCAAGGGCGGCACGCGCCTGTGCGGCGACGTCGATACCGACAATGTCGCCGAGATCGCCTCATGGATCACGCCGGTTCCCGGCGGCGTCGGCCCGGTGACGGTGGCGATCCTGCTGCGAAACACGATGGTCGCCATTGCCCGCCAGCGCCGCCACTACGAAACGCTCTATGGCGCGCAGGATCACGGGTCCTGACGGCGCTCGCGGAAGAACGCTTTCAACAATTCGCTGCCGCGCCGCTCCTGCAGGCCTGAATAGACCTCCGGGACATGGTGGCAGGTCGGCTGGCTGAAAAAGCGCCCGCCATGCGCCACGCCGCCGGCCTTCGGGTCTTCCGCCGAATAATAGAGCCGCCGGATGCGTGCGAACGAGACGGCGGCCGCGCACATCGCGCAGGGCTCCAGCGTCACGTAGAGATCGGCATCGCCGATTCGCTCCGAACCTGCCGCGTCGCAGGCGGCGCGGATCGCCAGCATTTCCGCATGCGCTGTCGGATCGTTGAGTTCGCGTGTGCGGTTTCCCGCACGCGCGGCGATGGTGCCGTCGATCACGACCACCGCCCCGACCGGCACTTCGCCACGCTCGGCCGCGGCTTCCGCCTCGGCAAACGCCGCATCCATGAAATCCGTTTTTGCGGCCATCCCGATTTTTCTCGCAAGCCGTCAGACGCTTTGGTAGGGAACCGCGCGAAAGGCAAGGTCCAATGGCATCGGGCGACAATTCTTCAGGCGGCGGCAGGAGCGGCGGGCGTGGCCCAGGAGGGCGTGGTCCGCGCAAGCCGGGTGGCGCAACGGGCGGCGGCAAGAAGCCGTTCCATCCGCGTGGCGAACGCCCGGCCGGCGAAGGCGGCGACCGTCCTCGCCGGTTTGATCGTCCAGCCGATGGCGAGCGCAAGCCGTTCCGTCCCCGAGGTGAACGTCCGGCTGGCGGCGAGGGCGAGAAGAAGCCCTTCCGACCGCGCGGGGAACGCCCGGCGGGCGAGAGCGGGGACCGTCCGCGCCGCTTCGATCGTCAAGCCGATGGCGAGCGCAAGCCGTTCCGCCCCCGAGGTGACCGTCCTGCCGGCGGCGAGGGCGAGAAGAAGCCCTTCCGACCGCGCGGGGAACGCCCGGCTGGCGAGGGCGGGGACCGTCCGCGCCGGTTCGACCGTCCTGCCGATGGCGAGCGCAAGCCGTTCCGCCCCCGTGGCGACCGTCCTGTCGGCGAAGGCGGCGACAAAAAGCCCTTCCGTCCCCGCGGCGAGCGCCCGGCTGATGGCGAACGCAAGCCATTCCGACCGCGCGGCGACCGCCCGCAAGGGGATCGTCCGCGCAAGCCCAAGGAAGGCTTCGTGCGCGAGGAACGCGCGCTTGCCCCGGGACGGCACAAGAAGGCCGAAACACGCATTGACGCGGAAATCGAAGCCAGCGGCGAGGAACGCATCGCCAAGCGGCTGGCGCGCGCTGGAATCGCTTCGCGTCGCGACGCCGAACTGCTGATCGCGGCCGGTCGCGTGCGGGTCAATGGCCGCGTACTCGCATCGCCGGCAGTGAACGTGAAGCCCTCCGACCGCATCGAGGTCGACAACGAACTCATCCCGGAAGCGGGCCGCACGCGCCTGTTCCTGTTCCACAAGCCGGCCGGCGTCGTCACCACCAATCGCGATCCGGAAGGCCGCAAGACAGTCTTCGACGTGCTGCCGAAGGACTTGCCACGCCTCGTCACGGTCGGCCGCCTCGACATCAATACCGAAGGGTTGATGCTGCTGACCAATGACGGCGGCCTGGCCCGCGTGCTCGAACTGCCGCAGACCGGCTGGCTGCGACGCTACCGTGTCCGCGTCCACGGCCATGTCGACGAATCCGCGCTCGCCGCGCTTAAGGACGGGATCGCCATCGACGGCGTCTTCTACGGCTCCATCGAGGCCGAACTCGAACGCGAGCAGGGCTCCAATGCCTGGCTGACGCTCGGCCTGCGCGAAGGCAAGAACCGCGAGGTCAAGAACGTCCTCGGCGCGCTCGGCCTGTCGGTCGCCCGGCTCATCCGCGTTTCCTTCGGTCCGTTCCAGCTCGGCGATCTCGCGGCCGGAGCGGTGCAGGAGATCAGGGGCCGTCATCTGCGTGACCAGTTGGGTGCGAGGCTGATCGAGGAATCGGGCGCGAATTTCGACGCTCCGGTCATCGCGCCAGAGCCGAAGGAAAAAGATTCCGAGGACGAACAGCGGCCGGCGCGCAGGCCGCGACCCGATGCCTCTGCGATGCGGGAAGAGGCGCGCGAGCGCACCGCGACCCGCCCCGGCGGCTTCGAAGGGATGAGGCGTCCGCGCAATGACCGCCCGGATGCGGAGCGCTCGCGCAAGCCGTTCGGCGAGCGTGCGGGC
>WPCK01200274.1_pt1 | contig 39886 bp, 30 predicted proteins | sample 5399851 | NCBI WGS metagenome assembly WPCK01 (sample SAMN12869471, study PRJNA574797) | sludge metagenome | isolation source: wastewater treatment of pH11 | place: China:Beijing | collected 2019-05-20
TGCAGCCCGAGAGGTTGAGTCGGGCGACGGGCAAGTTGCCTAGGTCCCCTGGGAAATCACGAAAAGGACAGGCAAGAATATATTTCTACGGGGAAAAACAACCAACTGGCCCCAATCCACCCGATTCCTGCCCCCTGTCAAGATGCCTGTCCTTTCTGTTGGTTTTCAGCAAGCTCCCTCAATCCTTGCGGAAGCGGAGAAAGTAGTTCTCGGTCAGCTTGTCGACATAGCGCTGTTCGACGAAAGTAAACCCGGCGGCTTCGATCTCGCCGCGAAAAACTTCCTTGCCTCCCCGGACATGGCTCAAGATCCAGTCCCGCGAGGTCCCCGGAATGCGCTCGAAGTCCACGACGACCAGCTGGCCCCCCGGCTTGAGCGCCCGATGGATGGAGGCGAGCGTGGCTGGCGGGTTTTCAAAGTGATGGTAGGTGTCGCAGATGAACACGAGATCGACCGACGAGGGCGGCAGGGCGATCGAATCCTGTGTTGCAAGAACGCCTGTGATATTGGCCAGGCCTTCGTCCCGCGACATCCGGTTGATGTGCTCGATGAACCGCGGCGCAATTTCAATAGCGTAAACCCACCCGTTTTCACCGGTCGCTTTGGCAAACATCCGTGTGAACAAACCGGTTCCGGCGCCGACATCCGCGATGTGCATGCCAGGCTTCAACTCGCACGCCGCCAGAATTTCTTCGCGTGCGACAAAGATCTCGCGACTCTCGATCTCGAACTTTCCAACCCACTCGTCCACATTCAGGTCGGGGTTGGTGAACGCGTCATTGATCGTAGAGGTTCCCGGCAAGCGAATCGGCGGCGGTTTTTCCTGCGGCGCAGGTTCCTGCCGCAGAGGCATATCCTCTTCTCCCACTGACTCATCCACCTCCGGTTCCGGGGCTTTTCCTGGAATCCGGTTGGCCTGCTTCTTGCGCAGATACATGCGTGTCCTGTCGAGCAGGGCGGGGGTGCGCAGGCCAACGACTCGCGCTTCGGCGACGGCCGTTTCCAGCGGGACACCTTCATCGAGGACGCGCCAGGCAAGCCAGGCAGCACCGACGCGATTGGAGGAGGCACAGTGCAGCAGGGTTGTCGTCGAACGGGACGCCGTCAGCTGATTGCGAACCTGGTCGAGAACCTCGTCAGTCATCGAAGCCGCATCGCGAATGGGTATCTCCACAAACTCGATACCGGCACTTTCCAGCGCAGCGCGCTCGTCCCATTCGAGTTCTTCCGGTGTGCGCAGGGTAATCACCCGACGGATTCCCGCAGTTTTCAGCGATTCGATGTCTTCCAGTGCAAACTGTCCGGAAAAATAAAGCTCGCCGCTGGAATGAACTTTCTTGGTCGAGCCCAGTTTGGCCTTGCGAACCGGCGCCGGATCCGATGGGGTTTGTGCGCTTTCATTCGAACCGCTCCCTTGCTGATGCCGGTCCAGAAAGCTGAAAGAATCGTCAAGCGCTGCCTGAACGATTACCATGTGTTCGGTGTCAGGGTATTCCCGATACACGATTTCTCCCGGATGTTCGCCGGCGAGTGAATCCGCCAGCGCCCGGGCACCGCGACGTCCGAAATCGTGTTCGCCTGCCGCAATGAACCATGGAATCCTGGCAAGTTCGGCAACATCGCGAACCCGGTTCCCTCCTCCTATCGCAACGGCGGCGCAAAAAAGCTGTGGATGAAGTGACACTTGCCGGATGACCTGGCCAGCGCCCATCGAGTGCCCGATGAGAAAAAGGTTGTTCCGGTCAATCGGAAAAATCTCTTCCAGCGATTTGATCATCCCTTCGCAATCAATCGCCAGGCCACCCAGGGATTGTCCCGGGGCAACCACGAGCCAGCCGCGAGAGAGACTCAGGGCCACTGATCGCCCCGCTCCATACGTCTCAAAGAACATATTTTCGCTTCCCCCGGCACCGTGAAAAAGAAAAACAACCGGCAAGGGCGCATTGATCGCCCTCGGTGCGCGAATCCGCACCGGGACCCTGCGACGCCCCTGGGCCAGAGAGAGCCAAATGTCATTTTCTGACGCGGAAGCGGGAATCCACTCCCGCGGGTTTCGCGACAAGTCGCAAAGTCCTTCGGAAAACCCGAGGATGCGATGAGCCGGGTAGTCGATTTCCGGAACCTCGCCGTCGCCAATCGTTTGCAGCAAGCCATGCAGTTCTCCGAGGGTGGCACGAATAAAATCTGGAGAATCAGCCGGCAATGTCTTGCGCCTGTTTTCGATTTGCTCAAGCCGGCCCGGTAAATCAGCAATCAGTGAAACCGGGGCGGGCAGCAACCTGAGGTTCTTTTCTTCAAACACAATTGTGCCGCAGACCCGATAGTCTCCCTCGGACGCGCTTTCAAGGGACCAGTTGACTCCGTTCAGAAGATCGCGAAACGATCGCTCAATACGGGCAACGGGCTTCTCCGCCAGATCGACAAGTTCTAGGGCCACGATTGCCGTTTCGGGCACGGAGCCCTGACCATCGCAAAATCGCTCCAGGCGGACGGTCACGGTCGATCGCGAAAGGTCGGCGATCAATGGGAAAGACGAAAGCCGGTAATCGATAGCAGCCCGACCCCATTCGGGCAGTTCCGGTTTCGCGACAGCAAGCCAGGCTTCGTCCAGGTCATGGGCGGCCTGAATCAGCCTGAATGAAAAAAAGCTGTTCACCGCCCGTTGCATGAAAGGCATGGAAGCCTTGCGTGACTGGGGGTCGGCGGTTTCCCAGGCCAGCTCAAACCTGCGCAGACGTTTGCCCAACTCGGAGCGCTCCACCTGTCCGCTGACGAATTGGCCGGGAAGAAAAAGGAATGACGCAGCAATAACCAGCATCAACAACCGCCGAATCGTGTCAGGCATGTCTTTCTCTCCGTCGGCTCTTTTTTCCCTATCGATCCTGCGCTCAGCCCGCGTACATCTGCAAGCGGATGCCAAACTGGTCGGCAATATGGCAGGCCGTTTCGAAATCCGGATGGCGGACGATAACCATACCGTCACTGCGCAGGGTCTGCTTCCAGTTTCTCCGCGGACTGCCGACAGGCAAGAGGTCGACGACGCAGACGTGATCGCCGAACTCGGCCATCAGGCTCTCGAGTCCGGTAACAGACTGGATGCGCCCCTGGCCCTGAGCCCGCTTGAAGATATTGGCGGAGTTGTACAAACGATTGACTGGCTGGCTGAACCGGCCGTGGACGACGGCTTCCGCCCAGCCGTCGTAGACATTGAAGTCATTTGCGTAGTTCATAAGGTCGACAGTATTCGCGCCGGGGGGGCGGGCAGCGATTTCGCCAAAGACGGCCTCGCCATCTGCCTTTCTGTACCATTCCATGTGCGTGAATCCGGTCTGGAAGCCGAGGGCCTTGAGCACGGCCTTTCCCATTTCATAACCGGGCCGGACGTATTCCTGACCCGGATCGCGCAGGCAAATGGTTTGCTGGCTGATCCATTCGTTGGTGCGGCCGATCAGCGGTCGGGGACGGTACATGGCGATGTTGAAGAAGCTGATTTCGCCGTTGACGCAAACCGTGTCGAAAGTGAACTCTTCGGCTTCGATGAATTCCTCGACGCTGACCTCTGCGACATGTCGCAACAGCGGCAGGATTTCTTCCAGGTGTTCCGGGCTGTTGACCCGGTGGGTATCGGCGGAGCCAGCGCCGGAAATTGGCTTGACGCACACCGGGTAGCCGATTTCCCGTGCCGCTTGCCGCACTCCATCGGCAGACCTGGTGCTCGCGTGGCGCGGGGTGCGGATTCCGGCGGCATCGAGGACCTGTTTCATCGCTTCCTTGTCGCGAAAGGGGACGGTCTGTGCGACGGTCATCCCCGGCAGTCCGAGCATCTCGCGGAGTTTAGCCGCGAGGATCATGTAAGGCTCCCATGTGCACTCGATCTGGTGGATCCCGGCGCGGCGATGCGCGTCGCCGACAACGGACATGACGTGCCCTTCATCGGTGAAAGAATTGACTTGCAGGTAAGCGGCAAGGGCTTCGCGGGCCATCGGTGGCAATTGCGATTCATGCTGGTCACCCAGTCCAATCACGTTGACGCCCTGCCGCGCCAGGCCGCGGGTGAAGAAAGGTTGTTCCACCGGAAATCCGGGGGAGATCATCAGCACATTCATTTCAGGGATCCTCTGACAACTCGACCTGGATATTGTTGATGATCAGATCGAGAGCTTCTTCAACCACTCGCGTTTCCGGGTGGCGCACGAGCACATGACCTTCGCCTTCGTAGGTACCGGAGGCTGGCTGGCCGGGTTGCGGGACGCGGGCTTCCACGACCAGGCCGGAAAGGCGATCGGCGATTTGCCCGATGCCGCGGACCTGGCGGACCTTGCCCCGACCCATGCCGCGCAGGTAGGCTGCCCCGGCCGAATATTTTCTTTCCGGCGCACTGAATTCATCGTGAATGAGCAGGTGGGCCCACGACTGATAGAGATCAAAATCGTGCGCCCATGAAATGAGCGATGTAAACTGGGCGCCCGGAGGCCGGGCACCGACTTCGGAAATAGCAATCGAACCATCGTCGCGAAGAAACCATTCCATGTGACTCAGGCCGGTTTCCATGCCGAGAGCCCGCAAGGCGACGGGCGCCTGTTCGCGGATCGGCTGGTAGCGCGGTGCATCGACTTCGCGGGGAATGATCACGCACCACTGGATCCACGGATTGCGGACGACGTCCAGCGGCCCGGGGAAATAGTGGGAAATCGAGGACCAGACCAGCTTGCCCCCGATGCATACGCTGTCGAACGAATGTTCACGGCCCTGAATGAATTCCTCGATCAACACGGGGCGTTCCGGCTTCGGATCGAGCACCTTGAGGCAATCGACAAGCTGATCGGCATTCTCGCAGCGATAGGTTCCTTTGGCCCCGGCGCCATCGGGCGGCTTGACGATCACCGGATATCCGGATCGGCCGGCGAAGTCCATGCCGTCCTTCACAAAGGCGGTCAGCTGATGTCTTGCGCAACCGACATGGGCAGCGCGAAGCACGTTTTTCATCCGGGCCTTGTCGCGAAAGTTGTTCGCCGCGATGGCGCCCATTCCGGCGATCCCCATCGAGTCGCGGATTTCGCCAAGCGGGACCTGGATCTGTTCCAGCATGCCAAGCAGCCGGTCAACCGAACCCAGATGCCGCTTCATCGCGCCCACTCCGGCGGCGAGTTGCGAGGTTTCAATCCCCTCGACGCGGTAGTGGCCGACGAGACGATCGCGAATCTCCCGGGACAGTTTTTCCGGAGGGTCGCAGCTTACCAGGCCCAGTCGCGTGTCGGGGACGCGCGCGGCTGCAGCAATGAAACGTTCGGTGGCTTCCATGAAATAAGGTGCGACAAATACGACGTTTTTCATATTCCGGCGGCTGGCCTCGAAAAACACGGCGAACCCGACATTGACCGGAGATCGCACAAAGCTGGCTGAATTCGTTGGCTTGTATCATAATTGAAGCTTCGAGGCCGGTTCGTGCAACCCGATCCGGCCACGAATTTCAAACGATACAACAACATTAACCCGTCCGGCCGCTTGCCACCAGCGATGAATATCATTTTCGTGGAACCCTGTTTCCCCGCAAACCAGCGGGAGTTTGTGCGGGCCCTTTGGGAAATCGGAGCCAATGTCATCGGCATCGGCGAGTCAAAACGGGAGTCGCTCGACCAGGAATTGCGCAACCGGCTGTTTGAGTATGTCCAGGTCCCTTCAGTATGCGATGAAGCGGCCATGGTGCGAGCGGTAAAGTGGATTCAGGGGAACCTCTGGGTCGACCGGATGGAATCGACGGTCGAGGCGCACATCATGACTACGGCGCGGGTTCGCGAGATTTGCACGATTCCCGGAGTTTCGTCACTGACATCGCACCTCTGCCGCGACAAGCCGGCCATGAAAAAAGCGCTGCGCGACGCCGGAATTCCCTGCGCACGGTTTCTGGGAAGCGGGGACCGCGAAGAGATTACCGGGTTCGCGCGTGAGACCGGATTCCCGCTTGTCGTCAAGCCGCGAAGTGGAGCCGGGGCAAGCGGCACGTCGCGAGTCGACAACCTCGAGGACCTCGAACGCGCACTTGATGCCGCCGGTGTCGGGCAAGGTGGCTCCGTCGCCGTGGAGGAGTTCGTCGAGGGACATGAGGGCTTTTACGATACAATCACCATCAACGGCGAAATTCGTCACGACTTTATCTCACATTACTTTCCCAATGTGCTCGATGCCATGCGGCACCGATGGATTTCTCCGCAGTTCATTTGCACCAACCGGATCGACGAGTCGCCCTACTACCAGGAAGTCCGCGAGCTGGGGAAGCGGGTGATCGAAGTCCTCAACATCACCACATCCGCGACTCACATGGAATGGTTTTTTGGTCCCAGGGGCCTTCGCTTTTCGGAAATCGGTTGTCGGCCACCGGGGGTCAGGGCCTGGGACCTGTACAACGTTGCCAACGACATGGACCTGTATCACGAATGGGCACTTGCTGTTTGTCACGGACAGACAGACAAGGCGCCGTCGCGCCGATTCAGTGCCGGTATCATCGCCTTGCGGCCTTCGCAGGACGGCAGGATTTCCGGCTATCAGGGACTTGAAGGGATTCAGGACCGGTACGGCCAGTGGATCATCGATTTCTTTACGCCACCGGAAGGGACGCCGACGCAGGGAGTGGAAGCAGGTTACATGGCCAATGCCTGGCTGCGGCTCAAACACCCGGACTACGATGAGCTGCGGCGGATGCTCGACGAAGTTGGCCAGACCGCCAGGGTACTCGCCAGTTAAGCCGTCGCCGACCAAACGCTGAACCACAACAGTCCTGCAATCGCTGATGATTTCCGAAACGAAAGATGGAAACAGGGATAACCGGCGCTTGATGCTGCTCGGACCGCAGCAGGAATACCGTTCGTTGCGAGCGGCTATCGAACGCCTGGGGAGTTCCGGTCCGGTGGCTGTGATTACCGCCGGCTGGGAAGAAGATGAGGAGGATTCCCGCAAGTCTGCAGCGCTGATGGCGGCACTGCCCGGCGGTTCGTTCAATCTCAAGCTGTTCACCAGGTCTGAAGAACTGTTTCAGGCCGATCCGGCACTGATTCAGGCGCTGCGCGACCGGCAGGACGAATTGCGGTTGTTGCGGGATCTGTACAAGGACCGCCTGGAACTGTTGGCCGAAGCCGCCCGGATCACCTGGCGGCGCAGGGATGAGCGAGTCGATTTCCTTCCGGAGCGGGAGTCCTGCATCGAAGCGTTGCAATTGCTCGATCGACAACATTTCCTCAGGACCTGCCAGATTTGCGACAGCTGGGAAGATCGAATGAAAACGCCGGCCCGGCTGCATGTAGCACGGCATCGAAGCGAAGTTGCCAAACAACTGGCGGGCGTTCAGGCACTGGTGATCAGTGGCGGACATGCGGCGATCATTCTCAATCGACTGATGATCTTTGATGTTCTGGAAGCAGTGCCCGCGCTGCCGGTTATCGGTTGGTCGGGAGGCGCCATGGCACTTGCCGAACAGATCGTGTTTTTTCACGATTCGCCGCCGCAGGGGAGGGGTGATGCGGAAGTGCTTCGGGCCGGAATGGGGATGTACGAACGGTTTCTGCCGTTACCCGATGCCCGTAATCGCCTGATTCTGGACGATCGCGAACGAGTTGCAATTTTCTCCCGCCGCTTCGACGGCTTTCAATGCGTGGTCATGGATGAAAATACGCTGATGGACCGGCAAGACGGGCATTGGTGGATTTCGCCAGGGACGGTGCGGCTGGACGATGATGGCGGTCTTGTGGAGGTCACGGGATGATCAAGCCGATGCCGGAACGTCTGCCAGGCCTGCATGCGACGCCTGGCGAGATCGATGCCTTCATCCATGACAACAGCTTTCCGCTGGTCGATGGCAACATGGTCACGTTTGTGTTCCGCGGTGCTGCGGAGCGGATTGCGCTTCGGCACTGGATTTACGGATTGCCGTCGGCGATACCCCTGAATCGCGTGGGCCACACCGACTTGTGGTATTGCGTTCTGGAATTTCCGGAAGGGTCGCGCATCGAATACAAGTTCGGCGTCAGCCGGTTGGGCCACGAGGAGTGGATACTCGATCCCCTGAACCCGCAGGTAGCCCGGGATCCCTTTGGCGGAAACTCGGTTGTCCGCTCGCCGGGCTACGATGTGCCGCAATGGGCTGTTCCCGGCGATTCCGTTCCCAGAGGCTCGATCGAGCCGATGGTGATTTACAGCAATGCTTTTGGCATGCCTCGACGAGTGGGAATCTATTTGCCGGCCAATTATCGGCCCTATCGCCGGTACCGGTTGCTTGTGGTCCATGATGGCGATGACTATTTGCGCTACTCCAATCTGGCGGCAGTCCTCGACAATCTGATCGAGTCGCTGGAAATTCCGCCTCTCGTGGTTGCCTTGTCGAATCCCGGTCAAAGGCTGGTCGAATACGCCAATGACGAACGCCATGCGCGGCACATTGTCTACGAGCTGATTCCGGCACTTCAGGCGCGGTTTCCATTGATCAATGAACCGTCGGGACGTTGTCTGATGGGGGCAAGTTTCGGCGCGGTGGCCACGCTTTCGACAGCATGGCGCTTTCCGGATATGTTTGGTTCATTGATACTGCAATCGGGGAGTTTCGCCTTTACTGATATCGGCGACCATCGGCGGACACCGGTGTTCGATCCGGTCGTGGAATTCATGAACCATTTCCGCAAGGCGCCGGGCAAGCTCCCTTCGCAGATATTTGTCAGTTGCGGCGTGTACGAATCACTCATTTACGAAAACCGGTCTCTTGTGCCGTTCCTGCAGAAACATGGCGTCAATGTCCGTTTTTCAGAAGCGCGCGATGGCCACAATTGGGAAAACTGGCGCGACCGGCTGCGCGACGGCCTCTCGTGGCTGTTTCCCGGCCCGCTCTGGGTCACCTACATGTAACGGCATTCACCGGTAACGAAGGAGCATCGGTCATTAAGGGCGAAACGGTTCGGTCAAACAGGCTCGTTCAATTTGCATCCCGAAACTGGTTTGTCGCAGCGCTATTGCTGGCGATGGCGACCGGCGTGGTCTTTTCGGAGTCATTGCAACCGCTGGTAGCCAACCGCTACCTTTCTAACGGGGTCGTGTGGATTGTGATGTTCCTGATGGCGTTTCCGCTTCAGTCGCGAGCGCTGGCAAAAACCGTAACCCGACCCTGGGCGACGCTCATTGCAACCGCAGATTGTTATGTCCTCGTCCCCTTCCTCGCATGGACGGGATCTCAATTTCTCGATGATTCGGAGGCCGCCGGGCTTGTAGTCGCGTCGGCGGTGCCTTGCACCCTGGCGATGTCTTCGGTACTCACCGTGCGTGCCGGGGGGAACGAAGCTGCAGCACTTTTAACGACCATTGTCACCAATGGCACCTGTTTCATCGTCACGCCGTTAATCGTCTGGTTGCTGCTGGGGCAAAAAGCGGACATACCCGCCGGCCAGCTCGCCACATCCCTTTTGTTGTATGTGTTGTTGCCGATTGCCGTCGGGCAGGCATTGCGACTTTCCGGTCGACTGGCCGCGGCGGGGACGTCGAGGAAGCGCATGATGAATGCCGGTGCCCAGGTCGGGGTGCTGTTCATGGTGGTGGTTGGAATGGCCACGACAGCCGAAAAACTCGAGGGAAGCGGAATTGAAGTTTTCGACTTGTTCAAGACGGCGATTGTCTGTCTGGTCGTTCATCTGCTCGCATTGGTTGGCGGATATGAGGGGGCCCGGATGATCGGTTTGCCGCGTAGTGATTGCATTGCGGCCGCATTTGCCGGGAGCCAGAAAACGCTCATGGCCGGTTTGCTGATTTGCGTGACCCTCAAGGTCAGTTTGCTCCCCATGGTTACTTATCACCTGATCCAGCTGGTGATCGACACCCTGATCGCCGACCGGCTGGCCAGAAAAAAACCGGTGTGACGGGAAAAGCCAAACAAAAGGACAGGCAAGTATAAGTGTTCGATTCGTCGGATTCGTGGTTCTCTTCGGAGGGCTTTGTTCCATGCAATGGATAGCCGAGAGGCCGAAATCCGGGAAAAACCACGATTTGCATGAATAAAACGACTCGGCAAGCGCAGAGCGGAAGATGAGTCCCTCCATTTCAGGGACCGGCAAGGGACTGCCTCTTGAGAAAGCACCCTCAATGGGCGGGTACTTCAGGCCATATGCTCAGACGGTGGCGACTTGCGGGGACAGATTGACGGTCCGCTTGCCCCGATGACCGGCCACCTGCGATACCGATTCCGCCCTGCCGCCAAAAAAACAACCCCGCAAGGAATGGCTGCAAAGCATCCGCTTGATTCGCTGCTCCCAGAATTCCGCACTCGTCCCCAAACGCTCCAGCACGTCGGCCACCCCTTCGTTGATGCGGGCCTTCCCATTGCGGAACAGCCGCCCGGTGTACTCCACCAGCAGCAAATAGCTCCCCAGCGAAAAAGTTCCCGCCATCCCCTCCCGCGCGTTTGCGCTGGCCTTCCCGGGAAGCTGCCGGCGGTCTTCGATCGGCACCAGCCAGTGATCCTGTTCCAGATTCCCCGCCGCCTTGCTCGCCGCCACGCTCCCGTGACGGGCCTGGCGAAGTGTCTCCAGTTCCCCTTTCTGACGCGCGTGCTCCACTCGCTGGCGGATCGAGGTATGCCGGCTCCTCTCCGGGACTTCGGCAATTCCCGCCGCCACCGGATTCAGGTCGATGTAGGCGCAGGTCGCCAGTAACGCTTCCTCATCAAGCACCGCTATGCTCTTGTAACGGGCCTCCCAGAAAGTCCCTTTCACTCCATCGGCACGGTTGCACATCCGCGAAAGGGGCTCCTTGAGCGCTTTCATGAACCAGCCGAGATTCGACAGCCGCTCCCGCCAGGTTGCCACCTGTTTGGCGTCTTTGGCCATATGCTGGACGTACATTTTCACGATCTTTTCGTCGCCGGTATCCATTTCCGAGGGGGGATAGACGGCGATCCAGCGGCGGACGACCTGCTCGGCGCTCCAGTCCATGGCTTCCTGGGGGTCGAGCCGGACAAGGACGTGCAAATGGTTGTCCATCACCGCAAAACCGCCGACAGAGACGGCGAAGGATTGATTGAGGACCTGCAAGCGGTCTTCGATCCACTGTTTTCGGTCGTTTCCGGCGTCGTCGGCCATGAGCAGGGCGGAGCGGACGCAGCGGGAGATGCAGTGATACCAGCGGGTCACCGAAACATCGACAATTTCCTGCCTTGCCGTGGTCATAAAAGCCTCCTTTTTGGGGGAAAACCGGTCAACTGGCCCCAATCTACCCGATTCTTGCCCTCTGTCAATATGCCTGTCCTTTGCTTTGTTTTATTTTTTCATCTTTGTCTTTGCGTACACTGCATGTCACTTGACCAACAAAAGAAGTACGGAGAGGTGAGATGGCCGATTTTCTGATCGCCTGGGGAGAGCTGGAGATACATGAAGGGGGTTATGTCAACGACCCGGTCGACAAGGGAGGGGAGACTTTTCGCGGGATCGCCAGGAATTTCCACGGCGACTGGACGGGTTGGCAGAAGATTGATCGCGTTCATCGCGAATATCCCGACGATTTCGTCGCCAGAATCGAAGCGGACCAGGAGCTGTACGACCTTGCCCGCGAGTTCTTTCGCGAGAAATTCTGGAAGACTGTTCGCGGCGACGAGATTCAGAACCAGCATGTCGCCAACAAGGTTTTTGATACCGCTGTCAATCAGGGAGTGGCCACCAGTTCCAGATACCTGCAGGAGTCGCTGAACCTGCTGAACCGGAATGGAAGCAATTTTCCGGACATCGCCGTTGACGGAAGAATCGGACCGGAAACGCTGGAAGCTCTCGGCAAGTTCGTGACGCTGGAGGACGGGCGCCCGGATTACCTGCTCAAGCTCCTGAATCTGATGCAGGGATGCCGGTATCTTGAGATCATGCGAAAAGACCCGTCACAGGAGCGGTTTGCCCGCGGATGGCTTAATCGGGTCGACTTGCGGTGAATCCGGGGCGAATCGGCACCGCTTCTCCGATCATCCCGCGGGGGAGTCGCCTGCGCGTTTACCCGTTTCCGTTGCGATCAATTGCCCGATCTCTCGAACAGCAACTTTCAGAGACAGTACGGCCATCTGAAAGTTGGTATGAGAAGATATTTCAGGCTGGATTTCCGCGAAATGCGCCGTGGCGTCGCGCAGTTTGGCAAACTTCTTTCGGGCCATCTTCATGTAGGCAGCCGGGCCCTCCGCAGCGACGGAACCTGACAGCGCCATCATGAAGTCGTAAAGTTCACGGTAGACATCGCGAAGTTCGTCATCTTCCTCGGCCTCCTCGGAGTGCTTGAGAAACGTCCGCACCATCCATACATGGCTGACAAGCTCCTCAATGCGCATCTGTTTGTCGGCATCAGATGACACTTTCCTTCTCCTCGCGGCAATTACTTGCGGCCATCCGCCGCGGGGGGAGTATGTCCCTGGGGAGCATTGGTCAGCACGGTCACGGCGCCGGCGATAACCAGCAGCATGCTCATAAAGAAAAAGATCGACAAACTGCTCCAGGACTTGTCGGCGAACGTTGTAACCAGAGTGTTAACCACGGGCGCGCCTCCAAAGACGAGTGGCATTACCGTCACGGGCTTGCCGCCAAAATTGAACGCGTAGATGATTCCCAGCGCTCCCGCAGCTCCTGCCGCGCCGCCGAGCAGCGACCAGGCAACACCGTTGAAGTTGATGTCGCCCGGGTCAGGTGGCAACAGTTGCCAAAAAGCGAGCGGGAGAACAACCGCCATGAGCAGGTAGGCAAGTCCGACCATCAGGAACGGGCGCAGCCGGCTCCCCCCCATTCTGGCTTGTCCCTTGTGCAGGATCGGGCCATAACTCCCCCAACACAGGGCAGTAAGTGCGATCGAGCCGATCATGAACGGAAACTGCCAGTCCGTATCCGCCGCCGTTTTATCCCCGGGTTGAGTCGCACCCTGCGCGGACTCCCCGGGTTGTGCCGATTGAGAAGAGGACTTCGCCGGTTCGGCGTTGTGTTTGGGCTGGAAGTACATCACGCCCGCCGCGCCGATCGCCACAACCAGGACTCCGATATAAAAGACCGGAGACGACTGTCGCAGCGTGCGGCTCATGAAGGCGGTCACAATGGTATTGATTACCGGAGCAAATCCAAAAACAAGCGGCATCACAAAAACAGGCTTTCCGCCGAACAGGTGGGCGAGAATGATCCCCAATGCCCCAAGCGCGCCACCGACCCCCGCAGCGAACGACCATGTCATTCCGGACAGCGACCAGTGCCCCTTCCCCTCGCGCGGAATCATGACCAGAGGATAGATGACGGCAATCAGAAAATAGGCGATGCCGACACAGACAAACGGCTTCCACCGGCTGAGCATCCCCGGACCTTCACCAAGGGCCAGCTGGCCGGAGTGAAGGGTGGGTCCATACACGCCCCACGCCGCTGCGGCCAGGAGCACAAATACCAGGAACCGGAAATTGCCCATATTAGTCCAGAAAAAACAGAAATCTGACGGCCCATTAACAGGTTCGGACCGCCAAGTTTACTTCAGAGGCCGCGGGCGCCGAAAGGTGCATCGCCAGTAATGTCGATGATTCGTTGCGAATTGCCGGAGTTTTTGGCCGGCGGGTAGTGGATTTCACAAACTGTTTTAGTATCAGTATTCGATTTCGATCCGAACGCGATCGCTGTGAATTTCCTGATCGCCGTCCATCGTGACGGCATGAAGCGTTACCGGGCCGGTTCCCAGTTTCTCGCAGGGTATGCGCGCTTCGCCGCTGCGTCCCTCGATCGCGGCGACGACCCGCGAATGCTGGCGGATTTCGATACGCTCGCCAAAACTGGAACTGGCCACAACGAGGACGTTTCGGGCAAGTTTATAACGGTCCGGTCCGTCGACTTTCAATTCGACATTACGGCCCTGCCGATCCGACCTTACCGGAAAGATCTTTGATGAACGCGTCGCGATGAGGCTGTCGTCGACGGCGACAATGCGAATTTCGTGAGCGCCATCGGCCAGGCCCTTGCTGGTCACACGGAACCTTGTCTGGGTTCCGGGGACGCGGGCAAACATCCTGCCATCGATGAACAGGTCATAGCGGGAAATTCCTGGCGAATCGGCAGCAGGCTCAAACCCGAGGTTGAATTCCTCCCCAAGTGCCATGCCGGCTTCAATTCCCGTGACGTTGAATTTTGGAGTTCTGGCCCACGGAGCGCAGAGCGGGTCGCCGACAATCAAGAGCTGGAACGGTCCGAAAACCGACTGATAAAACGCCTCGGCCAAAGTGCAGCCGCGCGCGTAATGGACATGCAGGCGAGTATGGGGGAACTTGTTGGGAATGGCGTACGGCTCGGTAACGGTCCCGCTTGCTCCGGCGGCGCCATGTTCCAGGAAATGGGTCACGGGTGTCTGATCGGAACCCCTGTCAAACAGTACGGCTCCGGCACTGGTCAGATTATCGACGATAGCTCCCGGTGCCAGGCGACTGTGACTGGCCCCCCAGTCCGGGTTGGCGGCTCCAATCGTGCAGCCGAGAAGATTATCCCGGTTTTCCGGAAGACTTTGACCGCCTGTCGTGACCTTGAAGCCCAGAGATTCCAGCTCGTATGCGGCGTCGAGGAACTGGGACTCGCGGCATTTGGTGCGGACATCAGAAGTCTGTGCAAAGTAAAAACTCCCCTGGGGGAAGGTGCCGTCTGCTTTCGCGCTCCGCTTCAATTGATCAAGAATCTCGGGCAACAAGGAACCGCGCTCTCCGCCGCAAACACCGAGCAACGTGGTGAGAAAAATACGTTTGCCCTGGTTCGGCTGGCCGTTCGGCCAGCCATTGGGCCCCCAGAAGGACTCGGCGGAAAATCCCCTGGTCGGCATTCGGCCGTATTTGACATCGGGCATCGAAGCGACAACTTTCTGGAACGCCGAATCGTTGGCTATCGGTTCAAAGGCCTTGTCTGCCGTGGTGTAATCGCGATAGGACCATCCGGCCCGAATGGCCAGTTCAAGCGCCGCAATCGCCCGGGGAATGTCCTTCTTGCCCGCATGGGCGCGCGCCAACTGGTAGCGACAGGCCACCTGAGACGGATGGCGATCGCAAAGTCCGGAAAATTTCGCGATGGCCTGATCCCACTCTTCGCCAGCCAAGGCTTCAGCTCCTGCCCGGTAAACACTGTCCTCTGCCTCCAGAAATGGCTGGCGCAGCGGATCGCCGGTCTCCTGACTCATATACCAGTTTGTATCCAGCAGGAAGAAAGAGGGATCGTTGCCCCGGGCGTAAAGATAGAAAGCCATCATCGAGGTCATCGATGATTCGGGAGTAAACATTTTTCCGTCACCGATGTTGGCCTTCTTGCGAAGTTCTTCGAGGATGGCAGGGCATACGACACAAGTCGGGAATCCGGTGGAGAAGGTAATGGAATCGATCTGGCCTGCCAGCTTGCGGCTCTCCAGGGCCCTGAGGACAGGCTCGCCAATCGTGTCGCGAAATTTCTCAAAGACACAATGGTGGTTTGGAGGGATGCCCTCCAGATACAGGACGTTGTTGTCCGGAATGCCGCGCAGGGCGATATAGTGATTTGCGACGGCAAGAGACTCCAGCGATTCCGCATTGACCACAACGAGCAGGTTTTCCGGTCCTCCGGCGATCGCACGTTCCGCCAGGCTCTGGCAGGCCGTCAGAAAGACCAGGAGCCACAAAAACGGCCCAAAAAAAAGCGATCTGAACGCGCTTGCGGCATTTGCCAGACTCACAGGAAATCTCCAAAAACATCGAGGAACGGGTACAACCGAAAATCCGGAAAAGCGGAGTGAACGGTCCATCGCGGCAAGCCGGTTGCCAGAATGAATAGAATGCAATTCCCAAGCCGGGTCAATTCTCAAACCCCGCGTGTGGCCGTCGGAGTTTGTTACCTCACGTTTTCCGCTGCTGCCGGACCGAGATAGTGTCCGCGCGGGATCATCGCCACCTCATGACATTCGATGAGGTCCGGCCACCAGGCAAACCGGACCCTCGTGTGAAATTCCCAGACGACACGGGCACCGGGCAAATCGATGGACCAGGCAACCGTATCGGGAACCGGAACCGTCAAATCGCCGCGCAAGGTGCCGCTCGCGCTTTCGTTGTCGAGCGTGTAGAGTTCCATAACAAACGCCTCGCGAGCCAGCGTGGTGTCATGATGCTCGCGCTGTTCACGGTTGCCGGACCAGGTGCGTTCATGGCCCGACAGGACAACTTCAATACTTCGAATGCGGGTCCAGCGAACCCTGCCCGTATCCACATGAATCGGGCAGGGGAGGCCCGGCGCCAAGAAAAGGGGAAAATCCCATCGACGGTCGGGCAGCGCTGCGCGCGGCAGCGCATGCCGCAGGCTGAAAAGGCTGATCATCGTGGCCGCAAATGCGCCGATGAGCGCCCAGGCACCGATTGGAATGACGAGCAAGGCACTTGCCAGCAAAACGAACGACGCCATCAACAGTTCGAATCCAGGCGTCCGGAATCGCGCGGGACGGGAGCGAGTCAACGGATCGGGCAATGGTGTTTCAATTGCCTTTCTTTGGTTGCCAGCCGGATCCGGAAGAACTTCAAAGACAGCTTCCTGCCGCGTTTCGATTGTCCACGGCAAATCAGCCCATACGGAGACGCGGTGGTTCAGTTCGAAGCTCTTCCCGCGATAGGTGAATGGCCCGACCGGCGATTCAAACTCGAACGAGTATTCGTAGCGCTCACCGGGTTTCCAGACACCTTCAAAAAGTGACGTCCGGTGATAGACGCCGCTCGCGACATCGGTCTTGCCAGAGGTGGTCCAGCGGGCCGCCAAATGAAGACTCCGGCATCGCACATTGCGTTCGACTTCCACGCGAATCCATCCGCTTACCTTTTCGCCACCAAGATAATGGCGGTCTGGCCGACTGAACTCGATGGAAAGCAGGCAACTCGGCATGCAACACGATTGGGCCAGATCGGTGGCGAACTTCCGGCAATAACAGTCAGGCTACTGGCCGCCCTTGCGAAACTTTATTTTCTCGATGAGTTTGACAATTTGTCCGTCTTCCCGCTTGTAACCGGATATGGCTTCCATGGCGAGGACAGTGTCTTCATATCGCAGATCGTAATCGATCTCGATTTCGGCCTCGATTTCGCTGGCGGCTGCCGGGTCCTTGTTGCCGCCGCCGGTGATGTCGAGCACAAACTTGTGCAGCGAATTGAATACCGGGCGTCTCTGTTCGACATCCGGCACAGGATTTCCGGCGAAAGTCTTTTCTTCTGTGCCATACGTGACCTTGATCGACCCGATATATCGATCCTCGCCGGCAACCAGCTTGACGAGGAGCAGGTCATCGAGCGGCTGGTCGCTCATGGTCTGGGTTTCCGAAGCTGCCGGCATGAGGATGTTGTAATCGCCCTCCATCGCCACAACCCGGTAGGTCATGATGAAGAACACCAGCAACTGGAAAACGATATCGATCATCGGCGACATCTGCAGCCGGATATCGTCAAGTTTCTTGTCGTGGCCGCGAATCTTCATTTCAGTTCCGGAGTAAACAGGTACCGCGTGTAAGTCAGCGCAATCGTTCGATCACTCTCAATGCGAAAGTCTCAAGGCTTTCCTTTTTGCACATATCCATCAATTCCTGCACCATGCCGGACCGGACATTCTTGTCGGCCCGGATAATCACGCTGATTTTTTCTGGCGGGACATTGGCGCGGGAAGCGCTGCCAATTTCGCGCAACAGAATCGGGCGGATGGTGTTCATCTGGACGGGAGGCAGCGCACCGAACTTGACCATCCCCGACTCCTCGAGGTTCAGGATCACCCGGTAGGGGGGAAGCGTTTCCGGCGGCTTGACGATGTTGCTGAGCGGCAAGTCAAGTTCGGCACTCTTCTCCGTTTCCGAGAAATTGATGATCAGCATGAAGAAAGCAATCAGCTGAAACGCCATGTCGATCATCGGCGTCAGGTCGGCTTCCTGGATTTCTTCAGTTTTGGACTTGTATCGCATTCCCGCTTCAGTCTCTGGTTGTTCGGTGCCACGGGGGCATGGGTGCGGAGTTCGGGATCGCCAATCGGCGGTACGCTCGCTATTTCGTGGCGGATACGTTCTGGAACCGCCCCATCAGGTTCTCGCTGATGATCCCGACTTCCAGCGTCAGCCGCTGAATCCGGTTTCGCAAAATGTTGTAGGCGGCAATCGCCGGAATGGCGATCACCAGGCCAATGAGCGTAGTTACCAGAGCCATGGAAATGCCCTCGGCCAGAACTTGCGGGTCAGGAGTACCTCCAGCAATGGCGATTTCCGAAAACGATACGATCATGCCGTCGACGGTTCCGAGCAGGCCGACCAGGGGAGAAATCGTCCCGATCAAGGCAAGGTAGCTGAGCCGGTGTTCCAGCTTCATGCTCTCTTCAGTGCCGACCTCCTGCATGCCTTCCAGTGCCTGGGCGTATCCGGAGGTCAGCTTGGCGAGTCCGGTTGACAATACGTTCCCCAAAAACGACTCATCCGCTTTCGCCAGTTCATAGGCCTCCTGGTACTGCTTCTGGTCCAGGTTGGCCTCGAACGCCGAAACGAGCTGATCCGGGCAAACGGTCTCCCGCCTCGCCGAGAGGATATTCATAACGACCAGGGCAACAAAGGCAAACGAAAGAAGCAGGAAGGCAATCGTGTAACGCCAGCCCAATGATTTGAACAGCCACTCCAGAACCGTCTTTCTGGGAGCGGCCTTGGCAGCCCCTTCCTTGTTGTCCCCGGCCTGGCCGGTGCCTGCCTTTTCCTCCTCCTGGATGGCAACGCCGGGATTCGCGGCGGCGGCCACGTTCTGGCCAGGGCTTCCGCAAAGTGCCATCAGCACGGCGGTTGCGATGAGGGCAGGGCGCCACCCGATCCGGAACAGGCGGAAATCAGGAGTATGGGCATGATCAGCAAAAGAACGCATTTTGTTCTCCAGCAAGTTATCTGTGAGCGGTTGATTTCCGGGGCAGTAGGAACAGGAATCCGGTTACTGGGAGGCCGATGCCGCCCAGAACGAGTTGCGGTAACGGTCCATCAGTTTCGTGCGCGTCTCGACCGCACGGTCATTTCGTTCCAGTTTCTGCCAAATCGCAACGAGGTTGGCAAGGGACTGGGCATGCGTGTACGGATCAGTCGAAAACAAGAGGTCGGTATGAAGGAAAGCGCGACTGGCTTCCTTGAATTCCCCTTTCTGAAGATGGCAGACACCGAGGGCATTGTAGGCATGGGCCAACAGCGTCGCATTGCGAACACTGGTGTTGGCGATAATGGTGCGGGCTGCCGCCAGGCCTTCATCTGCCTTTCCCTGACCGGCAAGGGTCTCGATCTTGAGGCACTCGGCGAGTTGACGAATTTGCATTGCAAGGTCCGACGAGTCGGAAATCTGTGCAATCCTTTCAAACACCGCCTGGGCTTCCGGGTATTTCTTTTCGTTCAGCAAGGCGCGCCCCAGGTCGAATTGCGCCCGGAACGAGATCTCCGGCCAGGGGCTTTTCGCCAGCCGTTCAAACATGCGGATCGACTCGGCGAATTCTCCTTTCTGAAAAACCAGCTGCGCCCAAAGATCCAGAACAGCATCGAGCCCGTGACTGTCGGGGTAATTCCCGTAAAAGGCCTTGATCTCCTCAATTGCCTTGTCGGGTGCGACTCGTCCCCCGGCAAGACTCAGGCGGGCGTTTGCCATCGCTTTCAACCAGGCAATGTCCTGGGCAATGATCGCCCGTTCCGGAATCGGGGAGATCTTTTCAAGTTCCCCGAGCGTCAACTCATAGTTCTCGTCATAGAACGCATTTCGCGCCCGATTCAGTTCATTCGGTTCATCGGCAAAGCGGATCCGCTTGATATCCTGGCCATTGACCTGTTTCGGCCCGTCGTCGGTCTCGATGTTCAGGACATTGGCGGCACTGCCGGTAATCGTGCCGCGAAGCGGTCGGCCTGCCTTGAGGTCCACGGTGTCGTTCTGTGCCAGACACCGATCCGCGAAGAGAGAGGAGAGCGCGGCCAGCAACAACAGAATCGCCGGCCGGCTGGCCAGTTTTCTGATCGCCGGGGCCGCAAACAAATTCGGTAATCCGAAGCCTGGTTTCATTTGCCGCGCAACTCCACAAGCAGTGTTTCGAGGCGGCTTTTCCAGACCGTGCCGCCCATCTCCGGTGTATTCTTTGCAAAGTTCTCGATTTCCTTGATCGCCGACTGTTTCACTCCGGGCATGTTGCGGATTTCTCCGTAGCGAGCCTTGCATTTGGCCAAGTACCAGATCGCGCGGGCAAAGTCGGCGGCGTTCTGGTCCCGGCGGGCGATTTTGGCGAGTTGCGTCCAGCCATAGATCGTATTCGAACCGTCCCGTTTTTCCCCACCCTGAACCGCCGCCACCAGTGCGTTGACATCTCCTGTTTTCAGGCCCCAGTCGGCAAGTGCCGTTGCGGCGTCGACTTGCAAGTCGAGGTAGCGGCGATTGGTGGCGTCGGACAGCATGTCGCCGAAGAGCTTCACCGATTCTTCGAATTTGCCTGTTCCCCGCAGGGCATTGGCGAGTCCGCGCTGGACCGCGAGTTTCATTCGTTCGTCGCCAGGGGGATTCTTCACGAGCTTCTCAAAGACACCTGCAGCTTTCTCGTAAAACCTCGTCGCCTCGGGCGCCAGACCGCTGCTTTCCAGATTGTGCCCGATATCGTTGAGCATGATTCCCGCCAGCATCATCAACTGGGGATCGTCGGCGCTCTCGGCCAGCGAGACCAGAAACGTGTCGAGACCCTCAGCAAACACCTTTCTCTGATCGTTGGACTGCAGGGAGTCGAACTGCGATTTGAGTTCATTGGCCAGAGTCAGGTAGATGCCGGCAAGCTGTTTTTGGCCGTCGGGCAGGCTGGCCGTTTCGGCTTTCAGTGCATCGAGTGCTGCCCGTGATTTCTCGATCCACAACAAAACGTCCTTGCCGTCGCGAAGCCGCGCGAGATAGACGCGGATCGCGGTCTTGAGCGTGTCCCGGCGATATTGCGGATCCTCGGCGACCTTGTGTTTGTTCTTGACCAGATCGAGCGGAGCCACTTTCTCGGTTTCCAGGCGGGCAAGCGCGGCATCGACATTCCCCGATTCGAGGGAGGCTTCGGCCAGGGAAAGGGCAATCCTCGCCTGGTACGGGGTCAGCGTTTCCGGCGACAGGGTTGCCATTCCTTCGTGCAGCAGTTGTTCGGCTTTTTGCCGCAAGCCGACGTTTTCGTCACCTTTCCGTTTCCGCAGAACATATTCCCGCCACAGCTGATAACCGACATCCAGCAACGCCCGGCCGCGAGTTGGCGACGTCGCCGGAATTCTGGAAAGGTATTCGTCGGCGGCCATGGGATCTTTTCGGTCAAGCGCCATCTGCATCATGTAGATCGCTGCCACCTCGGCTTCTTCGCTGTCGCCGAACCGGCTGAAAATCAGTTCGCAGATTTCGCTCAGGCCGGCTTCCTCAACCTTTGTCGCTTCCGGATTTCCTTCGCCCCGTTTCCGGGCGTCGACGTACTGGCGCCAAAGAGACCGGCAGGCAAAACCCGCGGCCTGCTGCGCCGACGAGGAGCTGCCATACCGTTCGAGCAGGAAGTTGGCAATGATCGTCGCTTCCTCAAATCGCTCGAGCTGAAAATAACTGATAACCTGTCGCAAACGGATGCTGGCCAGATCGTCGGCAGGCGTTTCATCGTTGACCATGCCCAGCGCCACATCCAGCAAGCGGATTGCCTCCATGGATCGTTCGCGAATCGCCGAGGTCAGTTGTTCGATTTGCTGATTGAGCGCCGCGGAATTGTCGCCGCCCGATTGCTGTTCGCGCAGGGAAAGCAGCTCATTGACCCTGTCCTGGACGGCCAGCTGGATATCAACGCTTCGCTGCCGGGCTTCGGCCAGGTTCTCGGGAGGCGCCGTATTCGCTTCCGCTTCTGTTTCCGGCGGGAGCCGGCCTTCCCATTCGGCGAGCAGCTTTCGGGCTTCATCGCGATGGGGGCCATTGATGCGGACAAGGCCCCGCAGGATGTTGACGGACTCGCGTTCAAGCAAGCCTTTCTGTTTTCGCTCTTCGGGTGAAATATCCTGCTTTTCCCCGATCATGACCGTGAGCCGGTTGCAGATCCTGGCAAACTCCATTCGAAGCGTTATGCCGTCGGCCGACCGCGCAAAATCCGGCGGCATGGAGTAGACGATCGGTTGCAATCGCATGAAGGCTTCCTGGGCCGGAAATGGTTCCATGCTGGACCAGACCTTGATGGCAACCAGCGCTCCCTCCCGTTTCAGCTGGTTCTGAATCGTTCCGTTGCCCAGGTCAAAGACTTCCATCAGGTAACCCTGGGCCCGGTTGTTGTCCCCCAGTTTCTGCAGGCAGCGCGCCGCACCCAGGCAGCCCTCGAAACCCGCGGGCTTCGTGCGGTATTTGTCGAAGAGATCGAGATACTCGGCAACGGCTTCCTCGTATTTCTTTTTGGCCAACGGGTCGGCAATGCCGAGCGAATCGGCGATCTGTTCTTTCACCCGCGGCGACTTGAACCGGACCTGAACATAGTCGTTCTGCATCCGTTCTTTCCGGTTTGCCGATTCCGGATCGCCCGGGTCGGTCTTGTAGTTTTCCAGTTCGGAACGGAGCCTGAGGCGAATCGCTTCAAAGGCGGCGCCGGCTTCCTCGAGGTTTTTTCGCGCCTGGGCGCGCAACTCGTTTTGTTGCTGGACGGCCACCAGGTCCGAGTCGGCCTGATCGAGAAGACGGCGGGCGCGGCTCATCAGAATGTCGGCCTTCGCCTGTTGGGCCTCGGCTAGCAGGTCGACTGGCGGATTGGTGGCCAGGAATTCCGCGAGCAGCTTCTCCGTCAGGTCAAGTTGTTCAGTGACTTTTTGCGGATCCCGCAAGGTGGATGCCTCGCCGCGCAATATCTTGACGCGGGCCAGCGGAATACGCCGCTTGAAATCTTCCGTTGCCAGAGGACTGGTTTCCATTTCGGCCAGATAGTCCATGGCCACGTCGTGATACCTCCGGTCGAGGAGTGCCTGCAGGAACTCATCGCAAGCCTCCTGAGAAAACCCTCTGGCGGACGGCAAATGCCAGACCACAAACAGCGAGAGCAGGACCGGGAGAAAGGGATGACGCATCGGTGGCTTTTGAATCCGCAACGACATGTTTGCAGGGCGACAAGGCTGACAAGTCGCACAGGGAAATGGCGACTCGCGAGCACAGCGGAGTTACGAACCCCGACGCCGTCGCTCTATTCTAGTGCCCGAAAAGGGGCATGCGGAAGCCGTGGGAACCACGTCTCAATCGCCCGGTGTGGCGATTGGTTCTGACAAGGAATTCTGCGAGAAGGGTAGCGTAGCCAAGCTTACACCGGCCGGGGGATTCAAGCAAGTATTTGCTCCCTTCTGTGAAGCAGACGGGCCGGCGAATACATCGATTCGGGCTGGACTTTTCCCGCAGACCCGCCCTCGGGACCCGCGCCGACTTGCTCGGGGAAATTTCACTGCGGCGTTGAATGTCGATATGATAGGAACTGTTCGCCGAGGATAATCATTTCGCAGCTGTGCCCCGGCCGCCTGAAAAGGAAAATGCCGTTTCTTCGGCAAAACAGATCGCAAACAAACCTTGTTTGGATAGTGAACCTGAATGTCAACTCATCAGCCGGAACCCGATCGCGAGGGTCGTCCGGAAATCGACCAGCCGTTGAATTTTGAGCGGCGCGAGCGACCGCGATCCCGTTCGAGGGCACCGGAAATGCGCGACAACCGCTATGACAGTCGCGGAGCCATGGTCAAAGTCGGCTGGATGATCCTGCTGTTGATGTTCGTCGTCTATGCGATGACTCTCAGCGGCAAGCCGGAGTCCTGGTATTGGCTGATTCCGCCAGCTGAGAGCGACAAGTCGGACGAGAATGCCGGGACCGCCGCGACCGGGGAATCAGAATCGGCTCGTGTCGATCTGAAATCCCGGGCGGCCGAACATCTTCCCGAAGGCGACCCCTCTCCAGCCAAAGACGATGACTTGCCGCAAATCGAAGCCGATATTGCCGCAGTCAGGGATGCCGACGACCTCGAGCGGGATTTTCTGAAAGCGTTTATCCGCTCGCTCGACCGCACGCGCACGCTTGCCCTCTGGCAGGCGCTCAGCCACGCTGCGAAGGGTCAGGAACTTCCTTCCGGCGAGACCTCTGCCGTTTCGGGGGTCGTCGAAGCGCTTTCCAGGGAATGGTCGAAATGGAACGAACGACTGGACAGCCACATCGTCGATCGTCCGTTTTCCCCCGACAAGCTCGAGCGTATCAACGCCACACGCGAACGGTGGGAAAAACTGATCTTGCCGGCGCTGGCAGCGATCGTGGTCCGGCCAGATCCGAATGCCGATATCCGGACCTTGGCAGAATTTCAGGCGAAGGTTGGGGAAGTTGCCGACTCACTCGTCGAGCATTTTGCTCCCATCAGTCGTCCCGTTGAAAGCTACGCCTGGTATTCGGCATGGGATCGGGTCTTCAGCTACCCGGTCGGTGTTTCGCGAGACGAATTGCCGTCGCCAAAACTGAATCAGTTGTTGTCGCAGCCGGAAATCTGGGCCGGCAAGCGGATTTTTCTGGCGGGAACGGTCCTGCGAGTCCAGAAAATCGCCGCCGGTCCCAATCCACAGCACATCGAGGCCTATACGCTTTTATGGGTCAAGCCCGATCATGCCACGAACGCTCCCTATTGCGTGTACACACTGGAGGCTCCGGCAGAACTTGTTGCGCCAGACAACGGAAAGATCGAAGAAGTCGAGGTCCCGGTCGCGATCGCCGGACTGTTTTACAAGGTGCGGCTATTCAATGCCGGCGGACGAAGTGCCGAAGCCCCGGTGATTCTTGTCCCTTCAGTCGAAGTGACCCATCGCCGGCCGGCAACTGACCAGGCCAGCGAGGGCTCGGCGGCTGGCGGCGTATCTCTCGCCGTGATGCTTGGCCTCGTTGGAACCGCTTCCATTATTGCCTGGGCCGCCTGGCGAAATTCGGGTGGCGCCAAACAACGGGGTGTGATCAAGGGAAAACGTTTCGATGACGCCATGACCGCCCTGAAAAAAGATCCTTCTGTGGAAACCGTCAGCGAACGACTCCGGCGTCTCGAGAATCAGGCAGGGAACCATGATGCCGGCGACTGATTGCCTTTGCGGGCCAGAACGTGGGGCCGAATCGTTGCGGCCTGGCATCGTGCGACCGCGCGGGTTGCCTGCCGCGGGTTGCCTCGCACTGGTTATTTTATTTTTATTCCCTGCGTTTCGCGCGATTTCCGCGCGTCAGGCCACCAGCGAAAACTTTCGTGAGAATTTTCCTCACGTCGTCGATGAGGACTGGCAGGCATTTGCTGCAAGCCTTGCTTTGGACTCCGACGGTTCGGCCAATGCATTTGTCGACAGAATCCTGGCGAGTGTTATCAACATTTCACCGGAAGCATGGCGGCAGGGGATTGCGGCATCCGAAAAGGAAATGGAGTTGCCTCAAGGGTCGATTACGATCGATTGGCTGAAGTCTTCTCCGGAAACGAAAACCGGCCGGCCATTTCGAGTCGATGGGACAATTCTCAGGGTCGTCCGTTATCGGGATGCCGGCACTGTCGGAGAGGACGCATCCGGTCTCAGATTCCTCGTCGATGCGGGTGGGGGAAAATCATTCTGGATGATCCCTTTTGATGTACCCCGCCGGCTGTCCGCCGGTTCTGCAAACGTCGAGGCCGGCGGGGTCGTGGGGCAGTATGTGGCCGGGCAGGGCGTTTTTGCAGGACTTGCCGACGGGGTTCCGGTGCTGGTCTCTCAGAGACTGAAGTGGCTTCCAAAAACTCCTGAATCGATCCTCGGAGTCAACAGCGGGCAGGTTCTGCTGGCCGGCGCCGGATACGATTGCGGTTTGTTCGATACTGTCCGGAATTTCACCACGGTGGCGATCACCGAGGAAGAAGTTCAGGCCTTTGGCCAATTGATTGAGGCCGTCGAAACGATCTCCCGACAACCGGACAGGGATGAGCTGATGAAATCGGCGACTCCGTTCGCGCTGGAGGAAGTTGCCCGTCATCCGGCGGCGAACGCTGGCCAGTTGCTCGGAGTTCGCGGCACTTTGCGCCGTGTGACACCCGTGGTCATCACTTCGCCTGCCATGCGAGAAGCGCTTGGGAAAGAGGTTTACTATCATCTGGACCTGTTCGTTCCATTGGGCAACAAGCGGATTCGGCTGGGCGAGGGGAAGGATGGAAATCCGGTCGAGTTTTCGGGGAGCTACGGAATCACAATCATTGCAGGGGACTTGCCCGATGAGTTGCTGAATTTCCAGGAGGGCAAGCCCCGCTTGCTCGAACTCAACGCGTTTATGTTCAAGGTCTGGATGCACAGCTCCCTTTCTACCGAGAAGGCCTCATCCGATCTTCGTCGACCCAATCCCGTTCTGGTTGCCGTTCCCGGCGAAATCGTGGTTTCCGCTGTTGCCGAAAGCAGGTCGGGGAGCCGGACCGACTTGCTGATCTGCACGTTGCTTGTTTTTGGCCTGGCGACCGTTGGCCTGGTCTGGTGGAAGGGCCGGTCGCAACAGAAGACTGTGAACCGGGAGCCGTTGCCGGAACAGCCGGATTTTTCCGGGTTGGAACAGAACGTCGCAGGCCGCGATGCCGGGGAAACAGAATCAAGCCCTTGACGGACAGGCCCGGCTTGCGATATTCGGAGGCCTGACGACAAGATTTCCGGTCCCCCCCGCAATTGCCTTGCCGGGGAGTTCGCACTGGTTAACTGACAAGCAAGCTGTCCCCTTATCGAGAGCCCGCAGATGAAACGCGCAAAGATCACAATCGTTGGTGCCGGAAATGTCGGCGCCACAACTGCCCACTGGTGTGCCTCCATGGAACTCGGCGATATCGTGTTGCTCGATATCCCGGAGGTTGGGAGCATGCCTTCCGGAAAGGCCCTGGACCTGATGCAGTCCTCCCCCGTGATGGGGTTTGACTCAAACATCATCGGGACCAGCGATTACGCGGTCGCGGCTGGCAGCGACGTTGTCGTGATTACCGCCGGCGTCGCGCGCAAGCCCGGAATGAGCCGGGACGACTTGTTGTCCATCAACGCGAGAATCGTCTCCGCCGTTTCCGAAAAAGTTCGCGAACATTGCCCCGATGCCGTGGTGATCGTTGTCAGCAATCCGCTCGATGCCATGGTTCAGCAGTGCCAGGCAGTTACCGGATTCGCCCATAACCGGGTGATTGGCCAGGCCGGAGTTCTCGATACGGCCCGTTACCGGACCTTCATTGCCATGGAACTGGGAGTCAGCGTCGAGGACGTATCGGCCCTGTTGATGGGTGGACACGGCGATACCATGGTCCCCATGCCGTCGTGCACATCGGTTGGCGGTGTTCCGGTTACCCGACTGATCAAGCCCGAGCGGCTGGCAGAAATTGTCGATCGAGCGAGAAATGGAGGGGCAGAAATCGTCAATCTGCTCAAGACTGGCAGCGCTTACTACGCGCCGGCAGCGGCGACGGCCCAGATGGTCGAGGCAATCGTCCGCGACAAGAAGCGGATGATCCCCTGTTGTGCATGGTGCGACAGGGAATACGGTGTCGGCGGGTACTATGTCGGCGTTCCCGTAGTACTGGGAGCCGGCGGCGTCGAGAAAGTGATCGAACTGAAACTGGAAGAGCAGGAAGAAAGGGACTTCCGGCACAGCGTCAAGGCCGTTCGCGACCTGGTCGCCAGCATGAACAACCTGCTGGCCGCCCATGCCTGACGCCGCGCTTCAGGCGGCCCGGTAAATGCGAAACTTCTGCGCCGACTGGATCGCAAAATTTCGCCAATAGAGCCAGATGAGCTTTTTCGACAGCTCGGTCTGCTGGGGAATGCAACCAAGCTCTCGCTGGCGGATGCGATTCATCTCGCGAACACCCAGATCGTTGATGGCCGAGGAGGTCTTCTGCGTTTCATGAACTCGAAACGCTCCGATTGAGCGGGGCAATCGCTGGAAACGCGCTCCCGCCCGCCAGAAGCGGAGAAACAGGTCCCAGTCCATGGCGAACTGGAACGAGCGATCAATGCCGTCGACCCGGTCCCAGATTTGCCGCCGCCAGTAAACGGATTCCTGCGCGAGATAGTCGGCGTAGGGAAGGTATTTGTGGGTGTTGCGCGGAAGGATCCAGCGGCCGATGCGGTGGTCGTTTTCGTCAATGATCACGCGATGGCCATACAACACATCGGTCTGCCGCTGTTTCTGGAAAAACCGGGCGATTTCCCATAGCGAGCCGGGGAGCAGGACATCATCCGAGTTCAGCCATCCCATCACTTCGCCATCCGTGCGGGCAAAGCCGAGTTGCAGCGCATGGGCCTGCCCCTCGTCGGGCCGGCTATCCCACGAATGCAGCCGGTGCTGGTATCGCTTGATGATTTCCACGGAATGGTCGCTCGAACCGCCGTCCTGAATGACGTACTGAAGCAGCGGGTAGTTCTGGTCCAGCACACTGCGTATGGTTCGTTCAAGCATGTTTCCCTGATTGTAACTGGGAGTCACAATCGAGATGACAGGCAGGTCGCTCAATTGCAGCCGCGGCGGCGGATTGTGCCGGGACGAAACGAGTTCTTCGGGCTGGTGATGGCAAAGACCCATCAGGGGAAATGTAACGCCCTGGCGCATTCGCAGATAATCCAGAATGGTCACCGCGCAGGTTCGGTGAAAAGACCATTCACGGGCACGCCGGAACCATTGACGGATCTTTTGTTTTCTCCCCCGAAGGAACTGCGCTGTCTTCGATTCGCTCATGGCGCCTGCTACGCTGCGGACAGCAGCCCTCCGTCGTCCCTGTCCCTCGTGTAACCGAATTCGCGCATTTGTGCACCCAGCCTTGCCTCCAGGATTTCATGCAGTTCGTCGTCGAAAACTTCCCGCCAGTTGCCAGGGCGCATCCGGCGCTTGTGAACGCCGGGGTTTTCGTTTGAGGGTGGTCGAAGATGCATCAGCATCTCGGTGTGCCAGTTGTGATCCACAATCGCCCTGAGGTTGCCAAACGCGACGAATTGCGACAGCCAGAGTCTGGGAGAATTGATCAGGTCCTCGTAGGGCAAATCGCATATGCCCGTGTTCTCCCGCAAGAGATCGGTGATCGCCTTGAATTCTTCAACGACGAGTTCGCCTCCCCCATCCGGCTCAAGCAACATCCTGATCCCTTCCCGGACCGAACGGTTCCCCAATTCATTGCGAAGCGAGAGAAAGCCGCCAAGGTGCTCCGGGTCGACGCCGCTCGCCGAATGACTCTTGCAAAACGACCAATAAAGCGAAATCAGGGCGTCGCGAGGATCGCGGCGAATCACAATCATCCGCGCAGATTCACCGGGTATTTCCCGCGCAAGGGCGATTCTCAGGGTATTCAGGTGCACGGGATAGACCCTCCCGACCACCGTGTTGCTCGCAGGAATGGGGCGGGCTGCAAGTAATTTCTCCAGGCGTTTTTCATACGACCCGGACACTTCTTCCTCACCCTCCGGCAGCGACGGTTCCTGGCTGGAGAATTCAATCAGCTGCGAACCGACATTGTAAAGTCCGTACCAGGCGGTCCGTATGGCAATGCTTGGCAAAAGTACGTCGGCGACAAACGTTGACGCAGCCTTGTGCATGGTGACTACGTACAAGTTTGGCAAGACCGGTATCATGCTGTTTTCGGCGGATTCTGACCCTGCAAAACGAAGGAATTTTCCAGAGCCGTGCGGAAAGGTACTCCTCTCAGGCTGTTTTCGACACGGCGGAGTTTATGGGTTAAGCAAAATTTTGCGCACAGCAAAATCCCGCCGGATTTTCCGGAGCTGCAATTTGCATGAAAAAAAGGCAGCTAGCAGCCTGTTGAACTGATGAAAAAGAGGGACCTTTGACCTGGAACCGTTGTCAGCGGGCCGAAGGATCGATACCCGACGGAAGGTTCATCTTGCGGCGAAGCAGCGGGATGATCACCGGCGGGAGAAAGCGGGCCAGCTGCCAGTCGTCGGCGAGAGGCGCTACCTGCTTGATCAGCGAACTGGAGACATGCGCGTACTCCGCATCCGCCATCAGAAAAACGGTTTCCAGGTCATCGGCCAGTTGACGGTTGGCCATGGTCATCGTGAATTCGGCAGCGATGTCGGCAAGCGGGCGAACGCCGCGGACCATGACCAAAGCGCCGCACTCGCGGACAAAATCAACGGCTAGACCTTCAAATACCTGCACTTCCACATTAGGAATGTCGCAAGTGACGGTCCGTAGCATTTCCATCCGTTCTTCAGGTTCGAAAAGAGCCCGTTTGCCGGAGTTGATTCCGATCCCGACGATGAGCGAGTCGAAAAGCACCGAGCTTCGCTGGATCACGTTCAGGTGGCCGAGCGTGACAGGGTCGAAGGAACCGGTGTAAACTGCCTTGCGCATGTCGAATTGTCCCGTCGCTGTTCGAGTTTGCCGGAAATACAGCTTTCACGAATTCTTCGGCCCGACGTTCCCTCAACCCGGATTCTCTCAAAGGGGTTCGCCAGCCGGCAAAACCTGCGGGGAAAACCGGAAAGTCGAAAAAATCATGCAGTCGGGGCCACAGTGTCTGGCGGTAGCATCGTGACTTGCCGAAACAGCGAATTATAATACCCTTGCCAGACAAATTCGTCTTGTACCGTATTTTCCACTCGCATCCGAACGCTCCTGCTACGCCCTTGCCCGGCAAGGTACCAAGCCCATGCCCAAGATTCTTTGTCTGACATCGATGGCCATTTGCGTACTGGTCTTCTTGCTGTTTTTTCTCGATCTTATTGGGGGCTGGACGGGGATGACCGGTATCGCGCCCTTTCGCGGGGCCAACCCGTTGATCGATATCGTTTTCAGTGTCTCCGCTGCCGTGACCGGGGTCCTCAGCTTCTTCACCTTCCGCGAACAGGTCTAGCAGCCGGCGTTTCCGTTATTCGGCTTCGCCAGAATCATCGGGTGCGAGTTCCTTCAAGTCGTCTCGAAGTTGTTGAACCATCTTTTCATCGTAGACGATTTCCGGGGCAACGGGACGCGCGCAGGAAGCGATCAAACTAAGCACGGCGAGGCATGCCCACGAGACCCGGCGGCCGTGCCGAGGGCAGGACGGACTGACGCCATCAGCGACAATCCGGTCGGGATCTGAAATCAATCGTTGTGGCAATTGCCTAGTCTCCGCTGAGGCTGGCGATGTCGATTTTCAGTTCACCCAGGTCCGTCACCTTGCCATCCTCGATCACAACCTTGATTTCTCCGCGGTTGCCCACAACCGATTCGCCATCGCGCGTCAGTCCCTTGAGATTTCCCGGACGCTCGTGCCAGAACTGGAAAGTCCATTCTCCGGCCGGAATATTCTCGATCCGGAAATTTCCCCCGGCGTCCGTGAAACAGGCATACGGTTCATCGCGGACCAGGATAACAGCTTTCATCCACGGGTGGATATCGCACTTCACAATTCCGGGAGTCCGGTCGGACTTTGTCATCCGGACGTCGGCTGACAATCCGGCGCCCAGACTCACATTCTCCTCGTTATTCATGGTGACGATGTGGCAATTGTGTCCGATGGCATCGGAGTTCTTCAGCGTCAGCATTTGTCCGGTTCGAACAAACAGATTGCGCGGCTCGAACAGGCAATTCTTGTTGTTGATCTCGACGGACTTTTTCGCGGAATCGTCGTAGGAGGGATGAACTTCGGGACGGGCCTTGTCGCGGGGGCTGAAGTACATCATCACGCAGGCGTTTTGCAAACCACCGTTTGTGCCGACGACCAGGCTTTGATCAACGAACGACTTGCCGGTAGCAACGCAAAAGGCCTTGTCGTCGGTCGACAGTTCAAGGGGAGCGGGTTCGGGAATCGTTCCACTGACCACGATTCGTCCGCTCAAATGTCCCCAGGCCCCTTGCTGGCCGTACGAAGCGCGGTCGGGGCAAACTGACAATAGCGCCATCACAATCAGGCACTTGATCGCAAAAAGAGTTGCGTTTTTCAATATCGTGTCCTCAACTGAATCGATGGGCCAAACTTCGTTCCATTTTACCAGACGGGCGTGTTTGCCGGAAACCGGCAGGGGAACTCCCCGGAATCTCAGTATCGGGCTGCACTGATCGCACGGCGAACAGTCTCGCGGATCACCTCTTCATCAGGTTTGACGCCAGTGAACAGTTCGTGTTGCCTCGACGCCTGTCGCACGAACATGTCAACTCCGGTAATGGTGATGCAGCCCGCCGACCGCGCGTACTTGATAAACAGCGTCTGCTCGGGGTTGTAGACCGCATCGAACACGATCTTTCCTTTTTCAAACCACTTTTCCTCCATCGGACTTTCATCGAGATTGGGGTGCATTCCCACCGGCGTGGCATTGATCAGAATGTCGTATTGGGCGTTGACGCGGCCGGTCCAGTCGAGCGACTTGCATTGCAATTCGGCGGCAAGCGCATCGCCGCGGCGGTAATCCCGGGCACAAATGAAAACCCGTGCCCCTTCCCGATGAAGCCCATAGCCGATAGTTCTCGCCGTTCCCCCGGCGCCGAGGATCAGCACGCGCATGCCGGCAAAGGGCTGGTCTTCGTAACGGGTTCTCAAATGCGCGCGAATGGACTCGATTGCCGCTTGACAGTCGGTGTTGTAGCCAAGTGTCGCATTACCGTGAAAAACGACTGTATTGACGGCCTTGATTCCCGCAGACAGGTCATCCAGTGCGTTGACATGCCGCAAGATCGATTGCTTGTGGGGCAGGCTCACACTCAGGCCGGAGATATCGAGTTCCAGACAGCACTGCATGAACTCATCGAGGTACTCCGCAGGGACCCGGAACGGCAGGTAGACCATGTCCAGCCCTTCCTTGCGGATCAGCGTATTGTGCACGGCCGGGCTGAGGCTGTGGCCAATCGGGTCGGCGATGAGCCCCAGGATACGGGTGTTGCGACCGAGTTGCTCGTAGCGATAGTCGTCAACCATCTGTTCCCAGGTCAGCTGTCCTGGCGCCATGACCCGCTCGGTATTGAAAGAAGCATAGGAGAACGGCGCCCCGTACTTGCCGCAAAGCAGCCGGGAGGGAAGCCCCATTTCACCCATGCAAAAGGCCACCGTGGGAAACTTCGGGTTGCGCATCAGGCGCAACACGCGAATGTTGTCGATCGGATTGTTGGCCATGGTGGCGATCTTGATGATGTCCGGATCGAGCCGGCAAATCATCTCGTAAATCGCTTCCACATCTTGCGGCGTTTCGTGGAAATTGTGGTAACTGACAATCCGTTTGGTCTTGCCATAACGGGGTATCTTGCCAGCGACATCCGACTCGAGATCAATGTAGTCCGCGCCATCCACGATCGCGGTCCTCAGCAGGATCAGCCGGTCCTCTTCGCTGCGCATCCATTTTCCACCCTCATGCGGCCGACGAACCGTGGCGATTACCGGGCAGGGGCGATCCGCCAGAAGCCGCGACAGGTTTACGGGCCGCCGGATATAATCCAGCCGCAACTCGACGAGCTGTGCCCCTTGTTCGGCAAGGTGCTTGTGCTCGGCCATTAACATCCGATGCCGGCCGCGGCCTAGGGTGATACAAATCATATCGGGCCGGTCGATTTAACCGGAATCCGGTTTCAGGGTAAAGGGAACCAGGAAAAGGAGGATGGAGCCGGAATCCTATTATTCCCGGCATTGTGTTCATATTGTATTTTGATCGGAAGTACCCCGCGAATCAAATCCGTTTGAACCGCCGATCGAGCTCTTCTCTGGAAAAAACCAGCGAGGTCGGGCGACCATGAGGGCAATGATGGGCGTCCTGGCACAGCTCCCTGTGCTCCAGCAATGCGGTGATTTCATCGTCGGTAAGCCGGTCTCCTGCCTTGATCGCCGCCTTGCAGGAAATCATGTGCAACAATTCGTCGAGAATGTCGCGGGTCCCGGGCTTGCGAGTCTCGTCGATCAGCAGGTCGACCACACTTCGCAACAACTCCGCCGGGTTCAGGTTCGCCAGCATTGCCGGGTAAGCCGAAACCAGAATGGTGTCGCGACCAAATTCCTCGACAGCGATGCCGATTTCGGCCAGTGCGGACCGGGATTCAAGGCATCGTGCCGCCTCGCCAGGCGAGAGAGATACCGGTTCGGGTACAAGCAATTGTTGCGTTTCCAGTTTGCCCCCCAGCACCTTTTCCCGCAACTGCTCGTAAATGATCCTTTCGTGCAAGGCGTGCTGGTCGATCACGACAACCCCTTCATCCGATTCCGTCACCAGATAGCGGTCATGGATCTGCAACGCCTTTGAATTATGCGACCTGGCGGGCAAGCGAGCCGGGAACGAGCCGTGCGACGCGTCTTGCCGATGGACCGGTGTCCCCGGCCCTGGCCCCGTCACTGCTCCAGCTCCCGGAAAAGGCCTGAATTCCGGCACGGCAGCCGTCCAGTCGCGGAGTGATCGGTCGACCTCCAGCGGCATCGACGATTGAACCGGCATCGCCCGCGCATGGCTTTCAGCAAAATCATTCCGATCATGCGCTGCAGCATGCGGAAGTTCACCGCTGCGTCTGGCAAGTTGTTCCCGGGCCGTCAGGTCCATGCTCAGGAACCGGTTGCGAATCGAGCCCAGCAAAAGGCTGTACAGACGACTGCCGTCGACGAAGCGGACTTCCAGTTTGGCAGGGTGGACGTTGACATCCACCAGCTCGTGCGGCATTTCCATGCGGAGAAAGGCAATGGGGAACCGGCCCGAAAGCAACAGGCCGCGGTAGGCTTCACCGAGCGCATGTTGCAGCGATCGGTCCCGGATATGCCGGCCATTGAGAATCAGGTATTGCATCCGGTTGTGGCCGCGGCTTTGCGAGGGATCGGCGACGAAACCACTGATCCGGATCTGTCCTTCCTCGCACGATACAGGGATCAGTGCCTGGCCGATGTCGGGGCCGAACAGCTCGCGAATTCGCATGGCAAGATTGTCGGTAGCCACCAGTTCGTGAATCGCGCGGCCATTGTGCAACAGTCGCATCCCGACACCGGGCCAAGCAAGTGCAATTCTGGCAAACGCTTCGCCGATATGTCCCGTTTCCGTTTGTGGCGAACGGAGAAACTTGCGCCGCACCGGAGTATTGAAGAACAGGTTGCCGATTTCCATAGTCGTCCCGACGGCGCAGCTGCACGGCACAACCTCTCCGTGCACTCCGCCATCGACCCGCAATTCATGGCCGGCGTCGGAATTCGCGGTGCGGCTGCGGATGACCATCTGGCTGACTTCGGCAATCGAAGCGAGGGCTTCGCCGCGGAAGCCCAGGGTATGCACACGAAACAGTTGCTCGGCATTCTCGATCTTGCTGGTGGCATGACTGGTTACGGCCAACAACAACTGATCGCCCTCGATGCCGTGACCGTCATCGGTGATCCGCATCGATTCGATGCCCCCTCCGGCGATTTCGACCTCGATGTTGCGCGCTCCGGCATCGATCGAGTTTTCCATCAACTCCTTGATCACGCTTGCCGGGCGCTCGATCACTTCACCGGCAGCGATCTTGTTGACCACGGAGGCTGGCAGCTGGCGAATTACAGGCATCCCGATGACTCCATTGACAGTGCTTCCGCGTCAGGCAAGCTTGTACAAGCCTATTTTCCTGTAAAGTGTCCGTTCACTGACTCCCAGTATCCTTGCCGTCTCTTCCCGGTTGCCCCCTGTCAGGAGCAGTGTCTGCTCGTAGGCCCAGCGCTCGATCTCGTCCATCGTCTTGCCGATCAGGCTGGATGCCGCGTCGACCGGTCCTGCGGCCGGCGCAACGACAGAAGTCGCGGGAGCGGGGACGGCCCCTGTTTCGCCGGTCAGATCCGGCGACAGGTCATCCATGTCAAGTACATTGTCCATATCGAGAACGACCATGCTCTCGACCACATTCTTGAGCTGGCGAATATTCCCCGTCCAGTGGTAGTTGAACATCCAGCGCGTCACTTCCGACGTGAATCGCCTGGCATTCTTGCCATTGGCCTTGTTGGCCATTTTTCGGAACAGGTCGGCAAGCGGGATAATATCCTCGCGGCGTTTTGAAAGTGGATCGAGGTGCAGGGTGACGATCTTCAGCCGGTAATAGAGATCCTTGCGAAAGTTCCCTTTCCCGATTTCCGCCTCGAGATCCTTGTTGGTCGCCGCGAGAACGCGGACGTTCACGTCGATCGGCTTGTTGTCGCCGACCCGGGTGATCTTCCGTTCCTCCAGGACCCGCAACAACTTGATCTGCGTTGGCATCGGCATGTCGCCAACCTCGTCGAGGAAAAGAGTTCCTCCACTGGCGTATTCGAATTTCCCGGCGCGATCCGTGATGGCGTCGGTGAACGCACCTTTGACGTGGCCAAAAAGCTCGCTTTCCACGAGGTGCTCGGCGACGGCAGCAGTGTTAATGGCGACAAAGGGTTTTTTCTTTCGCGGGCTGTTCTGGTGAATCGCCTGGGCCACCACATCCTTGCCGGTCCCCGTTTCGCCGGTGATCAGAACGCCGGCATCGGTCGGCGCGATCCGCTTCAGCCGTTCGATAACAGCCTTCATGCTGTCGCTGGCATAAACCAGATTCTCGAATCCGAAGCGTTCGTCGAGCCGGCTCTGCAAGTCCTGGTACTGCATTCGCAACCGGACCGACTCGGCTGCCTTGACGGCCACGGCCTGCAATCGTTTGGGGGTGATCGGTTTTTCCAGGAAGTTGAACGCTCCCTGCTGCATCGCTTCGACCGCCTTGGGTACCGTGGCATGGCCGGTGACAAGGATCACTTCGCAATTGATCTGTTGCTGGCGGGCGGCAGCCAGAATCGCCATTCCGTCGACTTCATTCATCATCAGGTCGGTGACCACGAGTTCAAAAGTCCGCTCGCCGACAAGCCGCGCTCCCTCGGGTCCGGAAGTGGCAATCGTGGTCTGAAACCCGATCCGTTCCAGACTCTCGGCCATCGCCTGGGCATGGTCCGGATCATTGTCCACCAGCAGGACTCGCAGGCCCGCCGGATTCTCATTAGTCAGTTCTTCGATCATGACGGCATGATAGCCGATGGCAGTCGGAACTTACAGATGCGGGAATCCAATGTCTTCATTCGCTTCGAGAAAAAACATCCTTTCGCGGGAGGGAAAGGGGCGATGGTATGCGACCGGCCTGCGGAGCGCTTTCCGGCAAGCGTTGGGCAATGGTCGACTTCGCGTTATCATGGTTCCTGCCGCCCCGGCTTCCGACCCACCTGTCCATCGTCGACCCAATGAACGAAACGAACGACCTGATCGAACAAATCCGCGCCCTTCGCCCTTGGCATCAGAACATCCGGATCACGGAAGACCTGGCCGTCATGGATGCGTTTGATGAAGATGAGAAAATACGAGTGCAGAATGAGAACGTGAGCGTCATCGACGCCGGCAACAGGTTTGCTTACAAGGTCCGGCTGTTTTATCCACAAGGGCTCGCCGGAAAGACTTTCCTGGACTGCGCCTGCAATGCCGGCGGCTATTGCTTCTGGGCGCGGGAACTCGGCGCGAGCCAGGCCACCGGCTTTGACGTTCGCGAACACTGGATTCGCCAGGCGGAGTTTGTGCGGAAGCACAGGACGGCCGGTCCTGTCGACAGGATTTCTTTTCGCGTCTGCGACTTGATGGAGTTGCCAAAATCGGGAGTCGAAGCTGCCGACTTTACACTGTTCAAGGGGATCTTTTATCACCTGGCCGATCCCATTCTCGGACTGAAGATCGCCGCCGACATGACCCGCGAGGTTCTCTGGTTCAATTCGGCGCGGTGTTTTATCGGGAATACCGAGTCGCTTTACTGCACGTTCGAGGCGTCGGACAAGCTGATGTCCGGCGTGCAATCGCTTTCCTGGACGCCCAGCGGTCCGTCGGTAATCGCCAAGATGCTCTATTGGCTCGGTTTCGTCGATATCTTCCATGTCTTTTCCAAGGAGTCGCCCGACCGGCCTGGTTTTGGCCGTATGGAAATGATGGCCACGCGCATCTCCGGGCAACTCGACGCATTCGCCGCAGCGGAAGGTGCCGAGAAAATCGAAGTCGCCAATTTCAAAAATGCGCGGCCGGCCTCCGACGCGGTCAAGGCCCTTTTCTGAATGGCGTCCCCCAAAAAAAATAGCGTGACCTGCGTTTGCCGGACACTTTGCCATCGTCATCCCGTTTTTCCATGATCCTGCTTGCCGCTGAAAACCTGCGAAAGTATTACGCGGTCGAACCCGTGCTCGACGGTGCTTCGCTGGAAATTCGCGCCGGCGAACATGTCGCGCTGGTCGGGCCGAATGGAGCCGGCAAGACCACGCTGCTGAATATCCTGATGGGCGACCTGGCGGCGGATGCCGGCGAATTGAGAATTGCTGCCGGTGCGAGAATCGGCTTTCTCCGCCAGCAAGTTGATCTCCAGATGGACACGACCGTCTGGCAAGTGGCCCGCGAAGCCATGCGGCATGTGTTTGAACTCCACGAACGGGCGACGCGGATTGCCGTGGAGATGGCTGAAGCCGCCGAACCCGCACACAGCGAACTGGCCAGGCGCTACGATTCATTGCACCAGCAGCTGCAACAGTCCGGCGGATACGAAATCGAGTATCGCATTCGCCGGGTGCTGGACGGACTTGGATTCACCGCGGAGTTTGATGAGCGGCTGGTCGGACAATTGAGCGGCGGCCAGCAGAACCGCCTGATGCTCGCCCGATTGTTGCTGGAAGAGCCCGACCTGATGCTGCTGGATGAACCCTCCAATCACCTCGATATTGAAGCGACTGCGTGGCTCGAGCGATACCTGGCCGACGCCCGCCAGGCGTTTCTTCTGGTCAGCCACGACCGGTATTTTATCGACCGCGTGACCCACCGGACGCTGGAACTGGTCAACGGACGGGTCGATTCGTTTCCAGGGAACTACTCAAAATACAAGGTACTCAAGGAACAGCGGCTGGAGGTCCAGCGGCGCACCTGGGAACGACAGCGCGAAGAAATCGAGAAACTGAAGGACTTCATACGCCGCAACCACTACGGGCAAAAAGCTACCCAGGCGGAAGATCGCCGCAAGAAACTGGAACGGATAGAACTTGTCGAAGTCCCCCGCGAGATTCCGGTGCCCCGAATGAAGTTCCACGATGTCTCCCGATGCGGAGACATTGTCATGTCGGTGGAAGGGCTCGCCAAATCGTGGGATGAACCCCTGTTCTCCGGCGTCCGCTTCCAGATCGAACGGGGCCAGCGCTGGGGGATCATCGGCGCGAACGGGAGTGGCAAGACCACGATGCTCCGTTGCTTGTTGGGCGAAATCCGTCCGGATGAGGGAACGGTCCGGCTGGGAACGGGCGTCGAACCCGGCTATTTCGATCAGCACCTGCATTGCATCGATGGCGACGCAATCAGCGCCGAAGCGATTCGCCCGCGCGATGAAAGCCGCCCGGAACTTCGCATGGATGAACTTGCCCGCCGCGATATGCTAGCGCGATTCGGCATTATCGGCGACACCGCGCTGCAAACCGTTTCCAGTCTGAGCGGCGGCCAGCGAAACCGCGTGGCACTTGCCAATCTGGCCGCCCAGCGGGCGAATTTTCTCGTCATGGACGAACCGACCAATCACCTCGACTTGTGGGCCCGCGAAGCCCTGGAAACGGCCATCAATGAATTTGAAGGGACATTGCTGATCGTCAGTCACGACCGCTATTTTCTGAACCGGGTTTGTACCCATTTGCTGATTCTGGAAAACAGGACTGTGCGGATCGTCGAGGGGAATTACGACACCTGGATGATGTTGCAACAGCGCGAACAGGAAGATAAAGCCCGGGCAACGGCCACCCGCCCGACGGCCGCTCCCTCGCGGAAACGTCGCAGTGAAAACGGAGGAGAGGAAAAGCGGAAACGGCGTTTTCCCTGGCGGAAAGTCGAACAGATCGAGACCGACATTGCTGCCTGTGAAACCCGCATCGAGGAACTGCACTTCGCGCTCGCAGACCCGAATACATT
>WPCK01187078.1_pt1 | contig 39822 bp, 25 predicted proteins | sample 5399851 | NCBI WGS metagenome assembly WPCK01 (sample SAMN12869471, study PRJNA574797) | sludge metagenome | isolation source: wastewater treatment of pH11 | place: China:Beijing | collected 2019-05-20
CCAGTCCGGAGCAAACCAAGTTCAATTTTCGATTTTTCGGCCTCGCGACTAGCAAATTCTGCCCCCGACCGTACAACAGAATTCATTCCGTTACATTCCCAATGTCGCCAACATCGCCCACACGATCAATTCCGAACCAACCCGAACGGTTGCCTCGGCAAGTTGCCTAAAGTTCAGGCGCGAATTGGTCCCTGCGGATCATCCAAATGGTGGTAACGGAATAAATTCCGTTCTACTAGCTGCCTGCTGGATAGGCAAGTGATAGAACGGTCAGAATCGCTGCCGCCAATCAATGGACGAATTTGGCCGAAACGCGAAGGCCGATGATAAGACTCTGATATTGTCTTTCCGAACCAATTTACCGCGACCTCATCCCTTGCAAAACCTCCGGTCCCTGGAATCTCTCATCTTGCCACTAACACTCCGAGAGACTTCAGCCTATACTTAAATGAATAAACTCGCGAATACTCGAATGACCTCGCCGCAACTCTAGCCAGTCAGAACTTATAGTGAAGCTAGATCGCTGGAATCTTCAATTTTGCAAGTCAAAAGATGTCTACCATTGCGCGTGAGCTCGATCAACTTCTTAATCGTCTTGATGCAGAAACCGCGCAACTGTTGGAGCAGGCCGTGCGCAACTCGCTGGAGCTAGCGCAACGACGGGCCAACGAAAGCCAGCCCCTGGACGAATTGGGCTATCCGCTGGGGTATTTTGCAGAAACTGCGGGCAGTTTTGAAAATGACCCGTTAGAGCGACCTCAAGAATTGACAATGGAAATCCGTCCGTCGTGGTGATGCGATACCTTATTGACACGAACATCTGGATTTTTTATCTCAAACAATCCAATTCGATTGTGGAAAAGCGGTTGCGTAGGACACCCGCAAGAGAAATTGCTGTATGTTCAATCGTGTGGGCGGAACTTCTACACGGGGCTAGAAAATACGCCCATCGAGAGGCTCGAGTTGCGAGAATCGAACGAACGCTCAGTCCATTTCGTTCACTCGCTTTCGACAACTTAGCCGCATATCACTATGCCGAAATTCGAGATTTTCTTGAAACAAAAGGCAACGTGATCGGTCCACATGATCTGTTGATTGCGTCTATCGCTCGAACTCACGGATTAATATTGGTTAGCAGCAACCATGAATTCAGCCGTATGCCCAATTTAAGCGTTGAAAGTTGGTCCGTCGCGTAGAAGGAACCCGCAATGGTGTCAGGGCTTTAACCTTTGGCGCAGATCGAGCGTTAAGGGAAAATCGAGATTGTTTTCGGGCGGTGGAATGCTGCGGGGGCCGGGCGAGTGGCCGTTGGGGTCGAACCGAGCAACCCGGCGGGCTTCGGCTTCTAAAGCGTTGACTGGGAACGTTTCATAGTTGCGTCCAGCCGGATGGGCTACGTGGTAAGTGCAGCCTCCGATGGCTCGCCCCGACCACGTATCGAGCACATCGAAAACCAATGGCGTGTGTAAGGGGATCGTCGGGTGCAAACAGTGCGGCGGCCACCAAGCGCGATAGCGAACACCCGCAACAAACTCGCCTTGCTTGCCGGTTGGTTGCAGCGGGACTCGCCGCCCCCCGCAGGCAACCACGTAGCGAGAATCGGAAATGCCACGTACCAAGACTTGCAATCTTTCGACCGATGAATCGACATAGCGAACTGTGCCTCCGCCCGCTGGCTCTTCGCCCAGCACGTACCACGGTTCAATCGCCGTCCGCAGTTCGAGCTGAATGCCATCTACGCTCATGACACCGATCAGCGGGAATCGGAATTCATGGTGTGGACGGAACCAATCCGAGTCGATCGGAATGCCGCCGCGCTGAAGGTCGACGACCACGCTGGCGAAATCCGACCACACGAAATAGGGCAACATGAAACGGTCGTGCAGCGATGTGCCCCATTTGATGAGCGACTCTTGATAAGGCTGCCGCCAGAAATGGCTGACCAGAGCCCGTATCAATAGCTGCTGCGTTAAGCTCATCTGAGCGTGAGGCGGCATTTCAAACCCGCGGAATTCGACCAAACCAAGTCGCCCCGCACTGCTATCGGGTGAGTAAAGTTTATCGATGCAAAATTCCGCGCGGTGCGTGTTGCCAGCTAGGTCGATCAGCAAATTGCGGAATAATCGATCGACCAGCCAGGGCTGGATGTTCTGACCAGATTGCTGCTGAGCTGGAGTGGGAACTAGGTCAAACGCGATAGCCAATTCATACAAAGCATCCGCGCGGCCTTCGTCGACGCGCGGCGCCTGGCTGGTAGGGCCGATGAAGCGACTGCTGAACAGATAGCTGAGCGATGGATGGTTCACCCAGTAGCCAACAAAGCTCTTGAGCAGATCGGGTCGGCGAAGGAAGGGGCTTTCGGCGGTCGTGTGCGAACCGAGAACAATGTGATTGCCTCCGCCCGTCCCGGTGTGCTTGCCGTCCAGATCGAATTTCTCCGTGCCCAGCCGAGTGAGCCGGGCTTCTTCGTACAAGACCTGCGTGTTTTGAACCAGATCATCCCAAGAGGAAGAAGGTTGGATGTTGACTTCGATCACGCCTGGGTCGGGAGTCACTTTCAAAACCTGGAGTCGCGGATCGGTCGGCGGCAAATAGCCTTCGACGACAATTGGCATGTTCAGTTCTTGGCACGTCGCTTCGAGAGCTGACAGGAGATCGAGATAGTCTTCGAGCCGTTCGGTCGGTGGCATAAAAACGTGAATGCGGCCTTCGCGTGGCTGCACGCACAGAGCAGTTCGCACCGTCCGATCCTGTGAAAATGGGCCGCTCGATTCAGCGTCCTGGCTGCCGCGGTCGGGCAGAACTTGTTCGTTGATGTTGGGCCGCCGCTGGCCTGGCGATCCTTCAACATAGGCTTGCCGATCTCTTTCAGCGCGATCGCGACTTGGATCGCGCAGTGGAGGATGCGGTGCAGACGGATCTGTCGGGCCGGGACGGTACAAGCCACCGCCTGCGTTGGGCAGAGAATCGAGCGGCAGCCTGAGTCCAATCGGCGAATCGCCGGGCAGCAAATACAATTTCTTACCGCGAAAAGGCCATTGACCGCTTTTCCATTTTGCGGCGCTAGATTGCCACCACTGAACTTGAATTGGCATCACAAAGCCAACCGCTTGATCTAGCCCTCGTTCAAAGACTTGCACCATCCGGGCGCGAGCTTCCGGGTCTTTCAGTTTCGGATCAGTCGGATCGACATCGACTGGTAAATTGCGCTCTTGCAACAAATAGTGCGCCACGTCTTCGTAGGCTGGAAAAACAAATTGCGGTTCGACGGACAATTCTTGAGCGAGCTGATGAGCGAACCGCTGGGCATCGGCTAACGTGTAACTGGACGGTTCATCGGTGTCGGCGATCCAGTCCGGATCGTTCCACACCGGAACTCCATCGCGTCGCCAGTAACACGCCAGTGCCCATCGCGGCAACGATTCGCCGGGATACCATTTGCCTTGTCCATAATGCAATAGCGCTCCCGGAGCCATCCGCTTCCGCAAGCGTTTGATTAGCGTCTCTGACAGCCGCCGTTTGTCGACTCCGACGGCGGCCGAATTCCATTCGGGACTTTCCATGTCGTCGATCGAGACGAAAGTCGGCTCACCGCCCATCGTGAGCCGCACGTCGTCGATTTGCAAACGCCCGTCGATTTCGTGTCCGAGTTTGAGAAGCGCTTGCCACTGCTCGTCGGAGTATGGCTTAGTTACGCGAGGGTCCTCATGGATCCGCGTGACGGACATCGCGAAATCGAACTCGACTTGGCATTCACCCAGCGTTCCGGTGATCGGAGCAGCCGACATCGGTTCCGGCGTTGCTGCGAGTGGCAAATGTCCTTCACCAGCTAGCAATCCCGATGTCGGATCGAGTCCAATCCAACCCGCGCCGGGCAAGAACACTTCGGCCCAGGCATGCAAGTCGGTGAAATCCTGCTCAGGTCCGCTGGGGCCATCCAAGGATTTCAGATCGGGTGCAAGCTGAATCAAATAACCCGACACGAATCGCGCGGCCAGTCCGATGTGCCGCAACAATTGCACTAAGAGCCACGCGGAATCGCGGCACGAACCCGATCGCTTCGCGAGCGTTTCCTCGGGCGTCTGGACACCGGCCTCCATGCGAATCTCATAGTGGATCTCCTGTTGCAATTCCAGGTTGAGGCCAACCAACATGTCGATCGTATTCTTTGCAGATCGATCGATGGCGGCCACCCGTTGTTCGAATTGCGTTCCGCCGGGCAACTGTTCGAGAAATGGGCGTAAATCGCGAATCAATTCCGGTTCGTAGACAAACGGGAAGGTTTGAGCGTACTCTTCAATAAAGAAGTCGAACGGATTGATGACCGTCATGTCGGCTACCAGGTCGACTTCGACTTTTAGCGCCGTGGTTGGCTTGGGGAACACGAATCGAGCAGCCCAATTTGCGTGCGGGTCTTGCTGCCAATTGACGAAATGCTCGTTCGGCTGGACCTTCAACGAATAACTCAGCACGGGCGTGCGGCAATGCGGAGCTGGCCGAAGTCGAACAACCTGAGGCCCCAAGGAGGCCGGACGGTCGTATCGATAGCTCGTAACATGGTGCAAGGCAACGCGTATCGTCATAAGCGAATTCTAAATCGAATCAAAGGTCAATGAAATCCTAGTCGACGTTTTTCGGATCCAGCCGAACTAACCATTTGCGTCGATCTCAACCAGCGTGCTCGCTTCGCCAGAGTCTTTATCGAAAAGTCCTGCGAAGAAATCGCTCAGCAGATGCACGCCCAGAACTGTGCGTTTTGATACGTTGGCCAAATTGCGATAGAACAAAATTTGCTTTTTCCCAGATTGAAAGCGATAAGCTACCGCTTGATCTCGAGGGACTATGGACAAATCTTCGGCAACGGTCAAATGCCGCCAAGTGTAGGCTTGGTTGGCTGTGCGATTGCGCAGACTGATGATGACCGGCGCGAACACGTTGGAGCCGCCGTGAGTCGAATTGCGAACGACGATTCGACTGGAGCCGGATTTCATGCTGCCGGTACTCAGTGCCGCTCGCCATTCGGGAAGAAACAAAGCCACAACAAGGCATCGCAGACCCTTGCCCACTAAAAAACCCTCCGTGTTCTTTGCAGACGCTTCATATTCGATCGACGGGGCGAGCGGTATTTCAGACTCGATCGTCCAATCGCCAATGCGCTGAGTCCGCAGCGCGTCGGCGGCCATGACCAAGCGCTGCTTTCGGAATAAGATGAGTTGCCTTTGAACTCTCGCCATTTCCCCAAAACGGGCTTCGATCTCCAGGTAGTCGACATCGTCATCGGAGAACCAACACACCGGATCCCAGCCGTCCATTTGATACTGAAGTTCGCCACCGAGCGTAACATTCACAGGCCATGCTCCCTTGAGGAGTGAAGTCCCTTTGGGGCCAAGCGTTTCCAACTGCACCGTTGCTTCGGAGAAATCGACCGCAATCGAACAACCTCGACGGTACCACGAGCGCCGCATACTCGCGCATTGGGCGCGGTCGCTTTCGTGAGCTAGCGCCGGCAGTTTTAGATCGGACTTCTTTCGTCGAATTGCTTCGCCATCTTCGATGAGACCAGCTAGAGCAAGCACGCTTCGCACGCTACGTCCCGCTGAAGCTTGCTTGCCAAGGGCTTTCCAAATGGGAAGCCAACTAGAGCTGGCGGCTGAGTAACCAAGCAATTGCGTTCCGTCGGGTCTTGCCCACCGCGCCGCGTGTTCGAGCAGCCCCGCCAGAGACTTGCGTTGAGGCGGATACCAGCGGCGTAGGCCAAGATGATCGGCGACGACTCGACATCGAAACACGCATCCAAGCGCTGCGCGTAAGTAGCCGGCTCCATGCGCTAGCCAGGCTTCCGCGTGTTCTTGGCTATTCTCAAGGTATTCCGCAAGGCAATCCATGGAATGGCTCGCAATGTCTCCTGCGGAGCGGCGACGCGATGCAGATAGGAGATCAAACAACAGCGGCAACTCACAATGCAACACCAGGTTGCCAAGCAGGCAATCGAACCGATCGTTGCGTCGCTCATCAATTTGCGTTGCGGCGGTACTGACCCAGCGGCTCAAAATTTCTGGGTCCATGCGTTTAGAATGCTCATCCAGATGCCAGGCTGCGGCGGTGACACCCAAGGCAGCGTGCGGGTAGGCGTCGGATTCGTGAAGCCATTCGAAGAGCTTCGACTCGAGCGGCTGATGCATCATTCCACTAACCGTGGTCAGGCGTTCCTGTTCCCCAGTTTTCTCATGGCTAGTGACCAGTTGGGCGATTCGGCGAGCGCTAACACCGGCTCGCACTAGGACCTCGGCTTGTTCGTGGATGACTGTTGACCAAAGCCAAGTGTTGTAAGCGCTGCAGCCGTCGGGCCATTGGATGTTGGCCAACGTGTGCCCGAACCCGGTTGCCCAAACGTCGATGGGTTGAGCGAGAACAGCCGTGATTTGCTTTTGGAGGCTTAACGAACGCCGCGATCGCACCATCTCATTCTCCGAATCTCCAGTGGTCCGGTGAGTTGATTTCGTGTCGATCCAATCCATGACATTTAAACTTTCGAGAGTGGTGTTTTGGGGAGTCGCTGCAACGTTGCCACATCCAAGCCTATAATAGTGCCAACAAAGCTCGTCTATTGTCGTTACCGAAGTGTCCGTGTCAAAGCATTTATGGCTCATATTTCAATCCCGAGGAGGCAAAAGTGATACTCGATCGAACTGGATACTCCCCAATGGTGGTTGCTATCACGATTGCATTCGTTGGGCTGTTTGCAGATAAATCCGCTACAGCACAATGGGAAGGCCGTGAAAAACTCCACTCTGAGGTCGAAAAAAAGTTTGGTCCGCCCGATGGGGCAACTCGGCTGACTCCGCGTGATATGGTTTGGGTCGACCGCGAAAACCATCGCGTAGTTGTGGACGGGTACGTCGCGATCCAAGAAGGTCAGTTGGAGATGTTTGCTTGCCCCGTTTTCACAAAAGAACACGAATCGGTTGTGGCCGTGTTTTCGAAAGCATCTACCATTCATGCCGCTTTGCTAGCTGCGGGTGCTAAGACGGGGCGGCCCGTTCAATGGGAACCTGAATATAAAGCCCCGACGGGCAGCGAAATCCAAATTGAAGCCCAATGGACGGACCGCGAAGGCAAGAAGCAATCTATCGACGCTCGGCGATGGATTCGCCAAGTCAGCTCTGAGGAAAAACACCTCGAACCCAACTGGGTCTTTGCGGGCAGCGGCTTTTGGGAGGACCCCGAGACCAAGGTCAAACATTATCTGGCAGAAGCTGGCGATTTGGTTTGCGTGTCCAATTTCACCACGGCAGCTTTAGATATTCCGATCAAAAGCACCGAAGCCAACGCCGGATTGCTGTTCGTCGCAGAATCGAAGCGCATTCCAGAGCCAGGTACGCCGATCCGCCTAACCTTGCAAGTCGTTCAACCTGAGAAAGAAGGTTCGAAGCTCAAGAAGGTCGAAACCGCTGAGTCCGACGGACCCAAGACTGAAGAGACCAAAACCGACGCGGCGACTAAACCTTAGGATTGAATGCGGCGGTCGCATTAGGCATTCTCAGTGACACGAATCAATTGGGTCTTTGTCAAGCAGCGATCCTTCTGAGCAGAATAAAATCTCTGTCCGCCCCAGGTTTTGTACGAGCTGCTACTATCCATCGACCTCGGCAACGGAACATTCGGTATTGTGAGATTCTCGGCTAGCCGCAATCACCAGTCCGTAAGCGCTGAAGATCAAGCTGTTTTCGATTGCCGAGAATGAAACTTCGTGAAATGCCATTTGGATTACGTGCGAACCGGTAACGCACAGCGCAGCCAATCCTATGCCGCGTGCCCACATTTCGCATCGCTGATTCTTGAAAAGACTCCAGGCTTTTCGCACGAATGCGGCCAACACCACTGCGTATAATGAGAATCCGACAATGCCCATGTCAACGAGCAAGGAAAGGAAGCTGTTGTGATGGACGTAGCCGCGAATGGATTCGAGTCGGATGTCGGTACTGCGGTCCGCCAGGTATGGGAGGTTGGCGACATTGAATTGATTGAATCCAAAGCCAGCGATTGGGCGATCTTTGAACATTTGAAACGACACGTAGGCAAACGCGGCTCGCATATAGGTGCTTTCGCGAGTTTCTGCTGCCGAGTATTCTCGCTTGAACGCGACAAGGCTGCTGCCTGCCACAGCTAGTACCAAACCGGCGGTCAATGCACCTCCCACGATGAATGTTCTTCGCAGAATGCCATGCATGCAAAACACAACCAGCATCGCGACGATACATGCAAGCCCCATCCAGATGCTGCGTGTGTAAGTAACGAATACTGCGCCCCAAAACAGCGGCAACGTCGCTAGTGCAAGCACCCATCGGGCTTTTGACTGGGGATTGAGCCAAACGGTGAAGATGGCAATTGCAGACCAGCTCGCCAGAAGGCAGACACCAAGGCGAACAGACTGCAACATTGGACCTCGAGCGCGTCCAAAATGAATTCCAATTGCCGGGTCTCGAATGAACTGCGGAAATACAAGTCCCCACAATTTTGCAGCTTCAAAAATTCCAGTGATTGCCAGATAGATTCCAAATACCGTGAAGATCCAAAAGGCGGGGCGTAGCGACTTAGCGTTAGGTCGCGAGGTTCGAAGGATTGCATACATCGCGAACGGAATGCCATAGCCGTTGATCATGTGCATCAACGTGTGAGGTTGTTCTGGTGCAAGCGAACCCAACGGTTGACTCAATGTCCTTGCCGCAAGCCAAATAGAGAACGCGCCAACCAGGTAATCCGCGATTTCGAACGCACCGAAGTCGAGTTTGCCTCGCCACCAGTCGAACCCAAAATGAGCCATCAAGAGAAGCAAAACAAGACGATCGAGTGTCCAAGTGAGTCCAGCAGCTTGAAATGAAAAAAATTCACCTGGAAAGACGGACGTACATACCAAAAACAAGGCTGCCCACACAAAGATCGAACCACGCATCAGCACAATCCCACCCCAGACCGCAAGCGCGGGTAGTAGAAAGAAAGCAAGAGTGGCCATGGCGGAATCTTTGTGAGATCGTAGAGTTCAAACTTACTGGCAAGACCAAGCTCTGTACTCGCCAGAAGTATTTACGCCGTGCTAGCGCGAATCTCAAATCATAAATCTCAAGTTGCCGGTTACGGAACGCAGGGCTGCCTTCGTGCAATGCGGATATGCGTTGAAGTCATCACAATCGTCATCGGCGGATGGGCTATTTTTGCTCAGATCATGCCCCTACGGTCGTCTATTTGCCATGCATATCCAACCTTTCAATATGCACATTCCTGATCAAGCAATTTGGCTTTATCGACAATTGACGGCGGGCGGCCGGCGTCATCGGATGGAATCGCTCCGCGCTCAGAAACGTATGCCGGTCGCTATTTTGTTTTATCACCGCGTAGCAACGACCAACACCGACAATCCGTGGTCGATCAGCCGGGACAACTTCAGGCTACACTTGGATTGGTTGCAAGAGAATTTTGAGATGATCTCGCTGCGTGAAGCCCAATCTCGAATCCGTCAGCCAGAAAACGACTCGATGGCTGTGTCAATCACCTTCGATGATGGCTATCGAGGCAACGCTGACAACGCGATTGCAGAACTGGTCGAGCGGAAGATTCCCGCGACGTATTTCGTTTCGACCAGCTTCATTCAAAGCGGCAATCCATTTCCCCACGATGCGGCGCTAGGTAAACCGCTGGCTCCCAACACTATCGATCAATTGCGAGATTTTCTGCGCTTGGGTATTGAAATCGGAGCTCATACGCAGACGCATTCCAACGTGGGTGCGATCACCGATCCGGCTGTGCTGCGGACAGAGATCGTCGGCAGCATTGAAACACTGCGCGATTGGCTTGCGGTGCCGATTCGCTACTTTGCCTTTCCCTACGGCTTGCCTCAAAACATGAGTCAATCGGCCGTTGATCTTTTGGTCGAGCAAGGTATTGATGGATTTTGCAGCGCCTATGGGGCCTTCAACTGGCCGGGCGACCAGGGGACTCATTTACGTCGGATTCACGCGGACGCTGGAATTGAGCGGCTCAAGAATTGGCTAACGCTCGACCGACGCAAACTCGACGATACGGCCGTACTGCCATTCGTCGAATCGAGTCTACCTGTTGGACTTCCGTTTTCGATGACGATCCCGCAGTGACACAGTCCATTCAGGTCGAGGCACGAAGAATCACAGGTAGATGATGAAAAAAAATATTGCAACGCAGAAACCGGATGATCAGCCCGCAGAGAAAAAACCGTTTCGAGTTTTTTTCGTACTTACGAGCCTTCCGGTGGGCGGCGCGGAAATGTTGCTGCTCGATTTGATCAAAGGCTTTGATCGCCAGAAAATCGAAGCTTCAGTCGTTTGCTTGAAAGACCCCGGTGAGCTTGGTCCGACCTTCGCGGAACTTGTGCCTGTCCACAGCCAATTGATTCGGAGCAAATACGATGTTGGCGTGCTAGTCCGACTGTGGCGACTGTTCCGCAAGTCACAGGCCGACGCGGTTATTACGGTGGGCGCAGGCGACAAAATGTTCTGGGGACGAATCGCCGCCAAGTTGGCGGGCGTGCCCGTGATTTGCAGCGCGTTGCATTCGACAGGCTGGCCCGATGGCGTAGGGCGACTGAACCGCCTGTTGACTCCGATCACCGACGGCTTTATCGCAGTCGCTCAGAATCATGCGGTCCATTTAACGAAGTATGAGCGCTTTCCTGAGGACAAGGTGTTCACCATTCCCAATGGTGTCGACGTTGAACGTTTTATGTCTGATCCGTCCCAGCGAAATGGCTTGCGACAGTCCTTAGGCGTTTCACTCGATTCACACCTAGTCGGCATCGTTGCCGCGCTCCGTAACGAGAAAAATCACGTCCAGTTCGTTCAAGCCGGTCGCCAGGTCTTGGACCGGTTTCCCAACACGCATTTCGTGATCGTGGGTGACGGACCAGAGCGCCAGACGATTGAAACGGCTATCAAGCAGACTGGATTTGAATCGCATTTCCATTTGCTCGGTAGTCGCAAAGACACAGAGAAAATTCTAGCGAGTTTGGATGTCTTTTGTTTGACCAGTCACAACGAAGCCAATCCCGTTTCGATTCTCGAAGCTCTATCGTGCGGCATTCCGGTTGTCAGTCCAGACGTCGGGTCGATTTCCGAGACTGTTCAATCGGACCGCACCGGAATTTTGACGAAGCCCGGCAGCGCGGATGAAACAGCTCAGGCCATTTGCCGGATGTTGGAGAATCCGACTTGGTCGGCATCACTGGGCAGTTGCGGCCGACAGCTCGTCGCGTCCAATTGGAGTCGCCAGAGTATGGTGTCAGGCTACCAAGATCTAGTGGAAACACTTTACAATCGCAAGCTCAGCGGCGGGTTCGTCTACCAATGGGACTTTGAGCCCGTAGAAGTCCCAGCCGAAAGTAAAGGTGGCACAGGCTTCAAGCCTGTGGAGACGCGGGTATCTCGCTGAAACCTCACAGGCTTGAAGCCTATGCCACTTTGAGAATCCTCAGACTTGGCGCTGTCTGACTAGCTTCGATTGCCTTCGTAGGAAGGCTTTGCCTAATCGACGTCAAGGCTATGATGGGTTGTGGAGTCAACAGTTTGCTGCCGGTCGCAGTCGTATGATTGCACATCGATGCAGACTGAAGTTTATGATCAGTTTCTTGGATGATGCCGTGTCCTAATCCCTCGCAGATGAAAAAGCAGAATCAGCATCTCTTGATTCAATCGATCTCGCGCGAGGCGATGGCCTGCGAGTTTGAAGTCTTGCTGAACGAACACGAGTATTCTCATGGAGTCGATGCGGCCGTCGAAGCTTTGGATGTGGTCGATCATATCGATCGACTTTTGAGCGTCTTTCGGCCGCAGAGTCAGCTCAGCAAGATCAACCGCTACGCATTCGAACGACCGGTGCTTGTGGATGCGATGACGCTTGAGCTCGTCAAGCTTGCTCTCGACGCATTTACCTTGACCGATGGCGCCTTCGACCTGACCGCTGGGAGCCTGTCTGAAGTCTGGGGATTTTCTCGCAGGCAAGGTGCAATGCCGTCGCAGGAACAGATTCAACAAGCGCTCGATTGCGTTGGATCCAAATACATCTGTGTGAAAGAACAGGACAGTACCGTGGCGTTGACTCGCCCCGGTGTCCGATTGAACTCGGGCGGTATCGGCAAGGGCTTTGCTCTCGACCATGCTGCAAGAAAACTCGTGGATCACCAGGTCGATCATTTTATGATTCACGGCGGCCAGAGTTCGATTGTGGCTCGCGGCCAAAGAAACGCCAATTGGTGCCAGTCAGGATGCTGGACCGTGGCTCTCAAACATCCCTGGCGAAGCAATGAAGTCTTAGAAACTCTTTCACTTTGCGACGAAGCTCTCGCGACAAGTGGATCGGGCAAGCAGTTCTTTCATTTTGGCGGCAAGCGATATAGCCATTTGATCGATCCTCGAACCGGCTGGCCCGCTCAACAAATGATGAGCACGACCGTGATTTGCTCAAGCGGTGCTTTGGCCGATGCTCTGGCAACCGGTCTGTTTATTCTCGGACCCGACGCAGCCATCGAGTTCTGTGAAGCTCATTCGGAAATTCGCGCGATCCTGGTCTATTGCGATCCGAAGACAGGTCAGCAACGCTTGGAACGCCGCAATTTTTAGGCGGTTGGAAATCGAATCCGGCCAAATCGGGCTACGGTCGGCGGAAGCCTGCTGAGTCTCACCCATCGCCATCCCTTTCCAGTAGAAGTCGAGCCATGAACGAGCCTAGCGGTGACGCAGTGATAATGAATGTTGTAGCGAGTGACCGCATGGCGAATCGTTTGGGAGATACCCGAGGGTTCGCACGACAAACCCAGTTGCTCCGACGCGAGCTGTCTTAAAGTTGGAAAGCAGTGCGGCGTGAACTGGTTGGTCTTGCCCAACCGCATTTCGACCCACGGCAAATCCCACAAGCCTTCCCACCAACCGCCTGCTGGGTTGCATCGCAGCAGCAACCGGTCTTGAGTACCGCGCAGGATCAATCCGGCATGAACGATTGTCTGCTTCTTGGGTTTTGCCGCTAAGGGTGGAATCCTGTCTTGGATGCCTCGTTGGCGAGCTTGACATCGACCTTCGACCGGGCAGGCGGAACACTGGGGATTCTTTGGCTTGCAAACCAGGCTGCCGAGCTCCATCAAGCCTTGATTCATTAGGCCCGAACCGGTGCGTTTGGGGAGCAACAATTCAGCCACTTCCCACAACAATTTTTGTGACGCTGACAACGTGGCCGGTGACTCCAGCCCGATCAAACGGCTCAGGAGTCGAATCGTATTGGCTTCTAAGATGGGCGCCCGCGCATCGAAGGCAAGCGACGCGATGGCTCCGGCAGTGTATCGGCCGATGCCGGACAGTTCGCGAAGCTGTTCCACATGCTTGGGAAATTGCCCGCCGTGCAACTCGACGACTTGTCGAGCAGCTTCGCGTAAGTTTTTTGCGCGACGGTAATAGCCTAGGCCCGACCATCGCTTAAGAACGTCCGGTTCACTGGCTGCCGCCAAGGCTTCGACATTCGGGAATTTTTCGAGAAATCGTTCGAAATAACCGGCGACCGTTGCAACTTGTGTTTGTTGCAGCATGATTTCGCTGATCCAGATGCGATAAGGATCTCGCGTTTGGCGCCAAGGCAAATCGCGTCGGTGTGTCCGGAACCAGCGTGCAATGCGAGTTCGAATCCAACGACACCACTCCTCGGAGGCTGAATCAGCGGACTGAATCTGGTTTGTGTTGCGGGGCACTCAGTCAGATTCCTCTTGCAACGTCGCCTTCAAAGTCATCTCATGCACACCGGGTTCATTCTGATGCTTATCCAAATCGCTCCATCGATTCCGTAAATCGCGCATGGTTGTTCTCTTGACCCGAATTTCAACCGTTTCACCGGCCTTGGACTTACCGAGTTCGTTCCGCAACTCGTCGAACGACTCAATGGGAACTTGGTTAATCGCCAAAATCTCGTCTTCGATTTGAATGCCGGCGCGATGCGCGGCGGAACCGTCGGTTACTTGGCTAACGCGTACGGGCTTGGGAATCGTGGCAACACCTAAGAAGCCACCCGCACCTCGAAAAACTTCGAGTCCATCGAATTGCTGTTCGAGTTGCTTTTGCCCGTCGGCAGTGATGTTCGTCCCATAGAGGCGGATTGATTGGCTGATGGGCAGCTGGATGATCGATGGAACAAAGGTATCGTCGACGTCCATGTACGACAGGCCGAGATGTTCGAGCGACGTCATTTCTTGAAAGAGCAGCAATTGTTGGGCCGTTAGAGCCACACCGCGCAGTTTGATCGCAGTCAACATCTTGAGCGAACTGATCGATTCGATCACTTTCGGTGTGATCTTGGGCCCGTTCAGATACACAACGCGAACGGATCGCAGGTAGCGAATCCACTGGACGTCGCTGTCCGTTCCGAAGAAGTGTTCATCGATGCGAAGCGATTTGGGGCGTCCCGAAAGGTCGGTCAGAACGCGGCCATTGACATTAAAATTTTGGGGACCAATGTAGGCACCAAAGCCGCGAAGGATTTCTTCAGCCTTTTCTTCTTGCAGGTCGGCGATGGCTGACATGCTGTTGGAAGCTGCACGACCGACGCTTGTCACATCGCTGGCCAGCGACGCCAAAATCTCGGTGGCCATCGTCGCAATATGCAAGTCGTTATGCACGGCCAATCCGCTGAGAATGTCCACAAGCTGAACACCGACAACCGAATCGACTTGTCCGATTGATGAGCGAATCACTTCCATCGACTGCGCAGGATGCGATTCCAAGCCAAGACGAGCTTTTTGCCGGGTGCGGTAATTTTCGTGCTTCAGTTGATGAATTTGCTCGATGATCCATTCATGGCTAACGGATTCATCCGAAACCTGATTGGAATCGTCAGGCTCCTGCGCCATCAGAGGATGGCCAATTGTCGACAGGGCGACGAGGGACAAACCCAATACAATCAAGCGGAAAAAGCGCGGCATGCTACAACCGTTTCAGCTTTCGATCGAGCGTTGAACGTTCAATGCCCAGAAGCCCGGCAGCCTTCGACTTGTTGCCTTGGACATATTCCAAAACAGCCATGATGTGTTTTTTTTCAAGATCTGCAAGCGGAATCGGCTCGAATGAATAGTCAACGTTGGGTTCAGCCTCCGGCGCATCCAATGGAATCGACGCGAGACTCAGATCTTCGACGCCAATCGTGGACTTGACCCCAAGTACGACGGCTCGTTCGAGCGTATTGCGAAGTTCACGCACATTGCCAGGCCACCGATGCCGCACGAGGACTCCCATGGCGGCCGGTTCGACACCCAGCAACCGTCGGTGAGCGTGCGGCCGGAGAGTTTCTAAAAAATGCTCGACCAGCTCGGGAATGTCGTCTGGACGAGCGCGGAGAGGCGGAACTGGTATTTCGATGACTCGCAATCGAAAGTACAAATCCGAGCGAAATTCTTTGGCGCGAACGGCTTCTTCCAAATCTCGGTTGGTCGCGGAAATAACGCGTATATTCGTGTGGATAGGCGTGTTGCCGCCAAGTCGCTCAAAGGGATGACCTTCGAGGACTCGCAAGAACTTGGCTTGAAGTTCCAAAGGCATTTCGCCAATTTCATCGAGCAATAGCGTGCCTCGGTGAGCCGCTTCAAATTTTCCAATCTTGCGTTCCGTTGCGCCCGTGAAAGCACCTTTTTCATGGCCAAACAGCTCGCTTTCAAGAAGTGTTGGTGCCAGAGCCGCGCAGTTTAGACAAACCAAGGGGCCGTCGCTCCGCTTGCTGGCTGCATGAATAGCACGTGCCACGAGTTCCTTACCCACCCCGCTTTCTCCGCGGATCAAAACGGTGGCCTCGGTAGCGGCGACCCGGCTGATTGCGTTTCGAACACCTTGCATCGCCGTCGATCGACCAACAAGTTCGCTGGTTTGATCCAGCCTTTCTTCAAGCAATTTGACTTTTTGACGCGACGCATCCAGGTCGGTCGTCAGCCTTTGATTGACTTGCAGGTTCGCCAACGCGATTGCTAAATTGTCGGCCACGCCAACGACTAAATGCAAATCGTCGGGGGTCAACATGCGCTCACCAATTTGCGTGTAGATGTGCAACAGTCCCAGGATTGTCTCCGGCTGGTAGCCTGAAATCGATCGTAGCGGCGCGCAAAGCACGCTCGTCGTATTCTGCTGCGCACTTTGACTGGCAAACGACGTTTGTTCTTGGTCCTGGATGTTCCGCGCCAAGACAGCTTGTCTTTCCAACACGACGACGCGTGCCAAATAGTCGCTGATCCGGTGATAGCTTCGACCCGGGGCTTGGCGAATCGCTAGAACCGCCGTGTGGATTTCGGATTCCCTTGACGATTTTTGCTTATCTGCTGTTTCCGACGATTTGAATTGATCGAAGTCGAATTGCACAATACCGCCGGAAGCGATTCCCAGTTCGGTCAACAAGCGATCCAGGGCGACTCCCGCAGCTTGCTCGGCAGTTGTGCTGGATGCCAATTCATAAACCAACCGGTAGAAAAAACTCCACGTGTTTTCGTCGCTCGATGCCGAAGCGGTGGGCGCGCCGATGCCAACCGAGTTGTCGCCAGAGCCAGGAATCGAATCGGAAGGCGCGAGACAATCGTTCGGGTCGATTTCCGCCGACCAGTACGATCGCGACAAACGGCTTACGATCGTTGGCTGATCGGCTCCCTCGGCCCGCTCGGATTCCGGTTTCCCATCGCTTGATTCCTTGATTCCAGGGAACGCGTCGGCCAAGCGGTTTGAAAACACGATCTGGCATCCGCCAATCACAATGTTCTGGCCGCTGGCAAGCGAGTGCGCCTTCGTAACCAACTGGCCCGAAACGTGAGTTCCGTTGCGAGAGCCGAGGTCAATAATCTGCCACCCCCCATTTTGATGCGAAATTTCGGCGTGTTTTCGACTGACCCGCTCGTCGCGGACCACGATCTGATTTTCGCTGGATCGGCCGATAGTAACGGTCTGGCCCGTTTGGAGTTGCAAGATATCGGTCCAGCGACTCCCGAGCTGGATGATCAGATATGCTTGAGAATGAGGCGGCGTTTGTTGCATTTGATGCAAGCGCTGAGTATTCTGTAAGTACTGAGACCGTTTGGGCTAATCCGTTTCTGGTGCGGCCGAAACGACATATTCTCCACTATAACTAATCCGGTAGATCCTTAGTATCTGCCGCCATGTTGAATTCCACACTTCTCCCGGAAATCGAGAATGATTCACCGATATCTCCCAATGGTGTTGCGGCCAGTTTTGCAATTTGTTTTGATCGCTTGGGTTGCATCTAGTGCATGCGCTCAAAACTTTAATCAAGCCTTTGGTCGTTTTGGCGTGGTTGGCGGCGTCAGCGTTGATGCACAAGGTACCGTGCGAGACGTTTCTGCCGAAGATCGCTCCGAATTGCTCAAACAACTTCGCGAGTCCATCCAAGAGCCAAAGGGTAAATTGTCCGAAGCCGCTCCGCTTCGAATGATCTCGCTTTCCAAATTGCAGGAACGAATTGCTCAGGCCATTTCCGGGCAGCAAGCATTGCCGGACGAAGTTTTGTATTTGGCCGGATTGCAGCGAGTCGAATACGTTTTCGTCTATCCGGAAAAGAACGATATCGTTTTGGCTGGTCCAGCCGAACCTTGGGTCGTGCGCGAGGACGCAAGTGTCGTTGGCAACAAGAGCGGACGTCCCGTGCTTCGATTAGAAGACTTGTTGGTTGCGCTCCGCACCAGCGAGGCAACGCGAAACGATGTCATCAGTGTATCCATTGATCCAACGGCGGAAGGGCAAGTCCGATTGCGGCAATGGCTAGCTCAAGTCGGCAGCGGCAATGGCTTCGATCCAGTCGCCGCAGAGCCCGCGATGAAAGCGGCTTTGGGTCCGCAAATTGTGACGCTGACCACGGTTCCCAAGACTTCGCGTATGGCGCATGTGCTTGTGGCTGCAGACTGCGCGATGAAGCGATTGGCCATGAATCTGGAACCCTCACCTGTCAAAGGCTTGTCGAGTTATATGGAGATGGTTCGCGATCGCGGCACCAGCCAGCAGGTTAATCCGCGTTGGTGGATGGCGACGAACTATGATGCAATTCTGCACAGCCCGGATCGACTGGCCTGGAAGATCACCGGACTGGGAATCAAAACACTAACGGAAGATGAAATGGTTAGCTCGACAGGCGACCGAACCAGCACTGGAAAATCAAGCCAATTGGCTCAGCGTTGGGCCGAATTGTTCACTTCGAAATTCGACCAATTGTGTTCTGTCAACGCAGCCCTGGGCGATCTACGGAACGTGATCGACTTGAATATTGTAGGCGCAATGATTCGTGGTCATGGTTTGCAAGAGCTGGCCGGTTGCGATTTGTCTCTCCTGTGTGGAGCGGACAGTAGCCAATTGGAAACTCCTCAATGGTCGGTTCCCGAGCGACTCACGCCGCATTGCAGTTTTATCCGCGGTCGCGCGGGCTGGACGGTCTCAGCCAGCGGTGGCGTCGAGATCAATCCTTGGCAGGTCGTCAGTCAAGCCGCCAAGGTGGATGAGTCCCTGAACTCAGTCCATCAACAAGCTCAGCCCGTAAGCACCGCGCCCGACAGCCCGACGTGGTGGTGGAACTAGGTGGATCACAAGTAATCGAACAGCGTCATGCGAGCGGTCTGGCTCATGAGTTGAAGCGAAGCTTGCTGTGCCGCCTGCCGTGCGGTTAATTCTGAGATGACGCTGGCTAGGTCTGCATCGAGATATTGCGATTCGATTTCTTTTAGTTTGATTTGTTCTTCGGCCGACTTGTCGACGCGGTCTTCGATGGACTGCTGTCGAGTGCCAACGACGCTCCGGGATACCGATAAACGTGACAAATCGTGGTCGAGGGACTGGGTGATGTGAGGCATGTCCTCGACATTGCCGTCGCGGATGGCTTTCCGCAGGTCAATCAGCGTCGTAAACATGCCTTCGACTTTGTGTTGGTTGATGTCTCGGCCACCGATTACGTTGCTGCCGCCTTGGTTCGTGCCTGTCGCTACAGGCTGCTCACGACTGGTCCACCCCAGACCGGCTGCGGCGTTGCTGCCACCGACGCTTTGAACTGAGATGGCTTGGGTGCCCAAAACCGACGACAGCCGAATTCCATTGCCGATGGGTTCAAACGAAGCAATGATGCGTTGGGCGCCAACAAGATTGGTTGGATCGTCGTTGATGCGATTGATCACGTCACTGACGGTCTGAACACCACTTAAGTCGATGTTCAGGGTCGTTCCATCGTTGCGGGTCAGGATCAAGTCACTGCCGTTTTCGTTGATACCGATGCCTTGCCCGAAGTTCAAACTGGAAACCGGGGTACTAAGTGTCAGGCTTCGAAGACCGAGGCTCGTTGCCAGTGTTCCTCCGTTTTCACCTATTGAAAATGCCGTTCCGCTCTCGGTGCTTTGAACTTGCAAGGCTCGCCCAGATGGATCGATCGAGGCTTGAATTCTAGCCCCGCTCGACTCGATTCGATTCAACAGGTCCTCAACAGTTTGTAAGCCGGTCGTGCTGATCGTGTAGTTCACTCCAGCTTGCGAAATGCGCATGGACGAACCGCTTGGAATACCGCTGCCTCCGAATAGATGAGCGAGCTGGGTTGTGGGAGTGAGTACGGGATCCAGGTCTGTTCCGACAACCGGACTGTTCTGCGGGGTGCCCGCGTTGTTGATGCCAAGGTCGTAGGCTGTTTTGCCGCCCGCAATGTCTTCGACTCGCAGCGTTCCACCCAAGCCGTCGTCGTAGTTGATCGTGATGCCGCTACCGACCAGAGAAACATTCAGCTCGCGCCCGCCAAGAGAAACTTCTGAAAGTCGGTTGATCACGTCGTCGATCGTATGTGCTCCGCTCAAATCAACTTGGGCTACCTCGACGCCGCTGCTGAGTCGAATCATGCCGAGGCGCACGCCCGATCCTCGATTCAATTGGCTGAGCGGAGTGTCCAACGTCGTCCGCGGATTCAGATCGACCGATCCAACTACCTTCTCAGACTGAACTCCAAACGCATCGTTCGCCGTGACGTTGGCGGCCAGAGTCGTCGCATAGTCGGCGATTGTATTTAAGCGATCATGGTTGGCCTGAAATTGAACCGCGTTGTCGGTGTACTTGAGCGGATCCTCTCGAACATTGCTGCCTGCAAAAATGTATTGATCGCCAAACTTGGCATTGCTCAGTTCAACCAGTCGTCCGATAGCGGCATCGACTTGCGCCATCAGAGCCGTTCGCTGATCGTCGGAAATGGTGTTGCTGGCGGCTTCGACAGCCACGCCGCGAATTTCATTCAGGATCGAGTTGACCTGAGCAAGACTGGTTTCCGATGCCGATAGGATACTATCGGCACTCTTGAGATTTTTGTCGGCTTGTGAGCGAAATTCCTGCTGCCGCTGAGCAGATAGAATTTTGAGTGTAGCCGGTAGGTCTTGGTTGATCGATTGCAGCCGCCGTCCTGTACTGAGCTGCATTTGCAAGTCCAGAATCGCAGACTGGTCGCCATGCACTTGGTACAAAAGGCGATTGAGCGCTAGAGGTGTCGATGAACGGTTCGCAATTGTCGGGTAAATCGCCATTCTTTTCTTAACTCATGAATCTCTGACTGGTATGACGCCGTGGTCTTGCTGCTTTTGGCAGAAGCCAAAACGTATGGGCAAGGTCGCGCAACTCTTGCTAAAGGCTGACTAAAGTGTCCAGCATTTCGTTGGCGGTTTGAATCAGCTTGCTGTTGGCTTGATACATTCGCTGGTAAAAAATCATCTTGACGGCTTCTTCATCCAAATTCACGCCGGAAATTGCCAGGTGTTTGGCTTCGAGCGTGTTGTAAAAATTTTGTAAGCCTTCCGATTTCCCATTCTGCACGCTGGTTTGTTGGGCCAGGCCAACCACCATATCTTCGTAGGTTTCCTTGAGCGACCGGCCACCGAGCGAGTCGATGGGGTCTTCAAAGGCTTGTGCCATTCGCAGGGCGTTGTCGGTTCCGTAGCCGATTCCAGTCAAGCTGGCGGCCAGCTTTCTTGGATCACTGGCTACGATCGAATTGACGGCGATGTTCGATGCCGAATCACCCACAAAGAATGTGTTGACTCCGACTGTCGCCAGGAAATTGGCTGTGTCATTTTGAAAAGAAAACTGGACTGTGCCAGAATCAGCCGAGATCTGCAATCGACCTTCGCTCGTAATACTCGACGAAATCCCCGAGATCGCATCGAGCTGATCTCGTACGTCGGCTAGCGACGTATCGTCCGTAGCTCCCGTCAATTGAATGCGAATCGTGTGAGTCGCGACCGACCCGGTGTTGGTGTCCTTGACTTGAATCTGAAAGTCGCCGTTCTTAATCCGCGAAGTGTAACCAGCCAGGTCCAACGCCCCGAGCGGATCGTCCGTCGCCGCATAGCTTGTGACATCGCTCAAGCCGACCGCGCCTTGACCTTGGGTGTGAATCGCATTGAATTGGTCGATCACCGTGCGAGCGAACTGGTCCAAAGTGGCACCGATCGCTTCGACGCCTGAGGCCCGTGCCGCCAAAATGCCGCCCAAACGACCGCCCGTGGCCCGCAGCGGTGAATCCGTATCGACCAAACGCACTTCGGGAATCGTTTGTCCGTCCTCCGCTTGTGTCAGCTCCACCTTGACTTCGCGATGAATACCATCCGCAACTAAGTATTCACCGCCGACAAAGACGCTGACCGCACCGGACTCCTGTTCAACTGCATGGATGTTGACAAAAGTGCTCAGTTCGTCGAGAGCCTGCAGGCGTTCATCTCGCAGTCCAACTGCATCGCTGGTCTTCGACTCTCGACCGCCTTCCAATTCGACGATTCGCGTGTTGAGTTTGGCTATACGCTGCGTCAGTCGATTGATCTGGTCGACGGTCTGTCCCGTTTCTTGGTTGAGCGAATCGCCGAAGGTTTTCAGTTGCTGGCCAACGGACTGAATCTGTTGAGCCAAAACATGGCCGCGTTCGATAACCAGACGCCGCAGAGCTTCGTTGCCAGGTTGATTGAGAAGATCTTGAATACTTGACGAAAAATTGGACATCAACGAACTTAAGTCATGGTCGCTGAACTCGTTCAATACTGAATCGAGGTCGCCAAAAAGGTCAGCCTGTCGTTGACTGGCCTCCAGTTCGCTGCGGGTCTGACGCATTCGATCGATGACGTACTGGTCGAGCTTCTGAACTACGCCAGTCGCGCGAACCCCCGATCCTACGATGGCTGGACCAATCCGTACGGGAGGTCCCGCAGTCGTCACCAACTCTTGGCGAATGTAGCCGGGAGTGCCCGCGTTGGCCACGTTGTTGCCGACAACTTGCAGCCCGAGATCCGCTACTTGAAGGGCGCTGGCACTTTTCTGGATTGCAGCAAAGATCGACATGGGTTGAATTTCTCTCTACAAACTTGCATCCAGCAATCCGCCGCTTGACTCGGGCTGTCGCCGGTCAATCGTAATGTCCATTCGAATTCCGCCGGACATGACAAAATTCAGGGCTTCCTGGTAATAGTCCGCTGTTTCACGTAGTGCGACCCAGGTCGCAACGTGCAGACGCTTTAGGTGTTCAAGTTGCTGCCTAGCCGAATCAAAAGCCAAACGAAGCCGTGCTTGATTCCAGTTCGGCAGTCGCTGAGCCAGCTCTCTTAGACTCGTGGCTGGCCATCCCGATTCCTTCGCATCGCGGAGCAATGCGTCGCGTGAGCCGGCCAGTTGTCGCAACTGCTCGATGAGCGCTAAGCCTTCGGCTTTGAAATGTTCATCGGTAGTCGTGCTTGCCGGGAGGGCTGCCACGGCCTGAAGTTCCGATTTCTCCAGCCACAACTGCCAGCGTCGCGTCAATTTCCGAAGATCTTCCATGTAGCGTTCCAGCCTGCCTGCGAATTGCTGCCAATTGATCGTAGTCGCACTTTCCATAGTTGCCCCAGGCCGAAAGAGGTCGATATTCCGTAAGAATTTGCTCAACCTATCCAATCGGCATAAACCATCCAGCGATTGCAAAACGCTCGGCGAAGGTCGAATACCTTGTATCCCAATGCAAGTATAGGACGCGAATAAGACCTGCGCCAAAGTTGAAAAGAAACTGGCTGCCTGGCACCGGTCAATGGACGTCATAGTCGATACGCCCACGAAACGACTTTGTCCCTAGGGCTGTTCCCTAGGTCTGGTCCTTCTTTTTCTTTCGATCCGCTTTTTCCACGGTGGCTGCTCTGGGCGTCGCTGGAAAATCTTTACGAATATGCTTCCATACCTTCGACCCAGCGATCAGCGATAAGGCAATGGCCACGATGCCACCCAATAAATAAAGCGTCCATTGGACAGGAGCTTTGACCGTATCACCAATCTCCTCGGTAACGCGACCAACCAAACCGGGCTTCGTAACGACAACCGGATTGCCATCCTTGTCGATCGCAATTTCATCACCGCCCAGGATTCGTTCGGACTCAGTCAAAACGAGCGTTGTTCCGGCAGCCGTAAACAAAACTTTTCCAGGATTATTTTCAACGAACCTTCCCACAAAAGTTGCGAAGCGATCTGTATTATTAGAAATTAACTCGATCAATTGAGACTGCTGGTTCTTGGGAAGCTTGGCAATATCTTCGACGTGCCGTCCGATTTGGACCGCCTGGTCTGTTGAGAGTTTCAGGCTCAATTCGGCGCCGTCCTCGCCCAAGGTCTTGGCAAAGATCAATCCCACGCCGGGGTGTTTTGCTTCGGCTCTCAACACGTTTGTTCCCAATTTTGTGCTGAGCGTGGCCAGCTCCTTTCCCGTATTACCGGCGGCAAGTCGTAGTGATGCTTTGGCCACATCGTCGGCAGGCAACTCACCCAAGAGGCGCAGAACTGGGGCCGCGTCGGGCGCGTTGTCCAGCGCGCGGATTACTTCGGGGCCGTGTTTGGCGACAAGTTGACTGACCTCGACCAGAGATTGCTCGCCGCCTTCGCGAATCACCTTTTGAGCTGTCCGTTCGATCAGCTCTTCGCCGACTTCGTGGGACATTTTCTTGACAGCCTGCTCGCTAGCCGTTTCACCGGTTTGCTTGACAAGAAACTTGCCAAGGGCCTTAATCAGTTGGCCTCCGGCGGCGCCTTGCGCATTGGCCCACGAGGCAATCGACCAAACCAAACAAAAGCAAAAGATTGGAATTAGCATTTTCATCGAGAGGCTCCATCAACGATTCGTGTATGAAGAGAATTCTCGTAGGCTTGGCGCATGACGTCACAACTTGCGTACAGGCCGTCGCGCAGCCCAGTTCTATCTGCATCACCGTCGATCACTTCATCGGTAACTGCATCAATCAATTCATTCAGTTGTTCAGCCATTTTCGCTTCGAAGTTACTTGACATCCACCAGTCGATGATTGCCCCAATAACCAATCCACCAGCAATTCCAATAGCCGTTCCAACTGGTCCTCCGAGCAATCCGGCGCCACCTCCGACGGCAGCTCCTCCGGCAGTTGCGCCACCGGCCGTCGCCGCACTGGCTGCCGACATGCCAGCCAAACGACCGACAATCTGAACCAGCAATTGTTCCGCCGCTAAGCCTCCCACTCCTGACGCAACCTCGACAACAATGCCGGTTACCACAGAATCCTTGGCTGCTTGAGTGGAATAAGCGTTCAATTGTCTGGATAGATCGCCTGCAAATTCTGAATAGTCGATCTCGGGCAATCCAGGGATGTCGTGTGAAGACACGGACGCTCGAATTTGTGAAATCATCGTGTTCTGGTTGGCAATCACCTCTTGGCGATATTGGACAAGTGCGTTCGCAATGTCGGCCTTCAGCTTCTCGTCGGTAAACAAATGTTTGGCGAACTTTGCCTGAATGAAGTCGACCACGTCGGTCTTTTCATACCACCAATCGGTCGGCATACGTCGAACGACTCCCAGTCGCGTACCCCACGTATTGATTTCTTTACAAAACGGGGCAATACCCGTTCGATAGCCATCCAACGAATTCTTGAGCCGATCCATGCCACGTTCAGCAGCTTCGCGATTGAGTCTGTCGGCTTCGGCAATGCACGGTGCGACATCCGTCTTGAAAAACGAATCTCGCTCGGCCCGCAATTCCGCAGCCGACAGTTCGGGTGTGATTTGATTGCGAAAGTCCTCGGCTTTGGGAACAGGTGGAACATCGGCCGTGCGCCGCGACGCGATCCAGTAAAGGCATATCGCAAAAGCAAACAGGGCCATCGCCGGCAGCAGACTTTTTTGGTTCATCGATTCGCCTTCCGGTTAGGTAGATAGGTCCAATGAAACTTGATCCAAGTCTTCTGCCCTTCGGTGGAGTGGTTGGAATGCTTGTGAAATGACATTCTTCACTAGCCTTGGAGACCAGCCACAATTCACAGGCTAAGTCGATTGTACCAGACGCAACTTGACCGTCCCATTGCCCAGTTTTCGCCTTTGACCAGAATCGTTCGTATATTTTGTGGCGTTCGTGGTTGAAGTAGCCGATGCAGCTTTGGAAATAGCATCTCAGGCGAAGCCGTTTGTGAGCCGTTGCATCACCGGGGTTGTTGGAATCGCGAATATCGACGGGGTTCGCGACGATGCCGTGGTCGTCGCTCGCAATTGCAATGCTGTTTGACGTTTTGCGAGTTGATCTGGATGCCTTCTTCTTGGCTATGGAAAACTAGACTCTCGGCGAATCAACTCAAGTCAATATTGTCATCCAATCCTAATTCCTTCAATCCGGATTTGGCTTCGTCGGACTTAGCCCGGCTTTGATCTCCGCCCGCAGGTACTTCAAATGAAACCTTGATTTTCAAGCCTTCTGTTGTTGCAAAACGACTGAGGACCTTCGTGTAAAAATTCATCCACTTTTGTTGCGGCACTTCGCCCTGCCAACGAATCGCCTTGATGGTGGATGATGGGTCGCCGTCATCTTTATCCGAAGGGCCGATTTGCGGCTGCGAGGCAATGCGGATTTCGGCGATACCTTCCAGCCCGCTCGATTCGGCCTTGACCATATAAAATCCTGGCGAACTTTCAGCCACATACATGCCGTCTGCGCCGATCGTGCCACCCGTTGCCGACCATCGGGGGCCAGCGACCTTGAAAGGTTGTCCGTATTGATCTATTCCGCTGCAACTGAAGCTGGCTTGCTCAGTTGGTTTCAATTGGACATCCCCAGGGCGAACGGTGATACGATCCAGTCGAGGCGGCTCTAGCAGTCTCCGAGCATCTTCTGCTTTCAGCACGAAAACATCGTCCGCAAGATCAACGTCGGCTTCGTGTAAGCTTTCATTGAAATGGGTTAATTTCAATTGCCCTGAGCTGTCTTTGGTTGCATAGCCTAAAACACCCTGGCCAACGCCGTCCGAAATTGTGCGCTTGATGGCATCGGCGTCCAGCAATCGCGGAAGCTGGGGCGCGGAAAAGAATGCATCGCGAACACCTTTAGTCGACCATTCAGTCAATGCAGGTGGCCAATATTTGAGCAGCTTGTTCGCGCCGACTCCGAGTGTGATCTCGTCGGTTCGGCTCAGTTCATTGACGTACAGTTCAACAAGGCTGCTGGCCATGCTGGAGGTAATTTGCCCCAGATCGACTTGCCGCAGCTTGTTGTCTTTGCCCAGCAAATAGAGGTAACGATAGGAACGCCAGATCGCTTCCTTCAAATCAGCCTTAGCTCGGCCAGCGTTTCGTTTGAGCAAACGATCCTGCGCCTCGTCGAGCTGCTTGCGAGTATCGGAATCCTCTTCGATTGCGTCCCATGCCAAGACATCGCGAGTTGCATCCTGAATTGCCTCATTCGAATCGGGAACAGCGAAAATAACTGCCGATTTGTAAGTGCGACCTGAATTGCCGCAGTCTCGAAGAATCGTCTCCATCAGTTGCTCAGTCGCTCTTTCGCCGACGGAATGATCCAGACCCAACGGCACCAGCGTCAGTACGGGACGGTTGGGGACATCGTTGCTCCGCTCCGGAAAGTACTTGCGGTCAATCTGTTGCCGGGTTGGACCTTTGTCAAAAAGTTCTTGGGTTTCCTTTTTTATTCGTTCGAGGATTTCCTTGGCTTGAACGGCACCGCGACGCGTTACCAGAATCTGATTGAGGTTGGGTGAAAGGCCAAAGCGATAGCGGTTGCGATCCCAGACCAGATAGTAGCAAGTCCCGACCAAGCCTTCGAGTACGTTGTCGACATCCACCAGATTCAGCTCTGGACTACCCACCGCCGCGCGAATTTCCGGCAAAGATGCCTCGGCCTTGGCCTGACTCATGCCACCGTTGGATTCGAAGAATATCGCTGCAGCAACCTTGCGGTGCAGGCTGGCTTTTTTGATTGCTTCGGGCGCCTCGCGATCCAGGCGAATCGCATGAGCGTCTCTTTTGCCTGCGATATCGGTGGTGACAGGCACTTCCAGTTCGTTCGACCCCAATTGCTCGAACATGGCCGCTCGGAAAATGGGATCCTCTAGTGGAGCCGATCCCAACGTGATCAACGGCTCTTTCATCGCTTTGCGGTGTTCGTCCTGATACGCATGGGCGACCCATAACGCCAGCAAACGCAATACTCCGCGGGTGCGTTGGAAGCGTGGCAAGCTTTGCCATTTTCGTTCGAACACGGACAAAACGGACGGATGAAACGGGTAACACGATTTGAACGTTTCTTTCGCCGTGTCGGGATCAATGCCACTCAGCTCCTGGGCATGCTCAATCGCCCAGTCCGAATACCCGGTGGCCACTTTACTCGCTTCGACATCCATCAAGTCCCATTCAAACAGTCGTCGGCGAATGATCTCGGCAATCTCGGTATCGGCGGACATCATGATTGCCTTGCCCAGTCGGTCGAGCAGCTTTTTCAGCGACTGGAAATCGCGAACGTCTTCGGGTGACATTTCGAGATCGACCGAGGCGGGAATCGAAACGCAGACCACCACATTGTTGTGAGCGCGTATCTCTTCGCAAAGGCTTTGCAAGAATACGAAAAACTGGTCGCGCAAGTCCAGCCGGCGCGCCTTTGTAATGTAATTCATGAGCTCGTCGATCAGGATCAACGCGGGCTGGTCACCCAAAATCTCGCGTATGGCATCGCCACCGGGCGCAACGCCTTTGGCATCATGTTCGGCGACGATGTCAAAACCTGCTTGACCACCCAATTGCCACGCGATTTCACCCCAAGGCGTTTTGCGTTGAGGTTCGCCTCCGCCGCCACGCCCCTTCACCGCATCAAACTCGGTACCGACAAAGGTTGCCACGCGAGCCTTGGGTATTTGCCGAACAGCGGCCTTTGCCAGAATCCTGTCGATGCCTTTCCATGACTTGGCCTGTTCGCCATGGGAAGCCAAATGGAACAGCGTGGTCAGGGCGTGTGTTTTTCCGCCACCAAACTGGGTCGCCATATTGAAGACGGCAGAAGTTTCGACGGTGATTCCCGACAATCGCCGAACGACCTGCGATGCTAGGTCGAGCAGAGCACCCGTTAGAAACGTGCGTTCAAAAAAACGGGCCGGATCGAGGTAATCTGCCGAAACGTTATCCCGTTTCTCGCGAATGTGATCGAGATGGACGGCAAACTCAGACGCATCCATGGGCCGATTTTCGCGCAAGTCTTCACGAGGTGTTACGACTTGATACCACGGTTTTAATTTAGACATGATTGGAATGAAAAATGATGAAGAAATTCAGAATGAAAAATGAAAAATGATGAAGAAAATCAGAATGAAAAATGAAAAATGCAGAAGAAAATCAGAATGAAAAACGCAGAATGAGGAGAATCGCCAACTTCTTCATTCTTCATTCTTCATTCTTCATTCTTCGTCCTTCCTCCTTCATTCTTCCTCCTGCCTTTCTTGGTGTTGTTGATGATAGTCACGATGATTGCCGTCAGCTCGCCCGATTCTCGGTGCAGGTCGGATAGGCGAGTTTCGGGCATAATCTCCGATTCGATGAGCAGTTCCAGCCAGTAAGTTGTTTCTTCAAGTTCCATCAGCGCGCCATTCATTTTACTGATGAACTCGGCTTTGGACCGGCTGCGATGGCCTTCCCGGCAATGCGCGCCGACCGACGTTCCACTACGCAATACTTGTTTTCCGATCACCTGTGCCTCGGTCGAATTTGGCAACGCGCAATAAAGCCGCACAATTCGCAGCGCAAACTGCTTCGTCCTTTCCAAAATCGGTCGCGGATACTCGTCCTTTTTCATTCCCCCTCTCCTTTCTTCATTCTGCCTTCTGCCTTCTTCATTCTGCCTTCTTCATTCTGCCTTCCTCAAAGCCCCAAACCTTTTTTCCGCGCCAACACACCATCGACCCAGCGTTTCTCATCGGTGCCGGCGGGGTAGAGGGCGGAAAGGGATTGAGCCAGTTTCCAGAAACGGGCGTCGGTTCCGGCACCGTCGTCGACCAGGAAACGACGGAGAGCTTCGCCGCGTCCGGATGCAAACAGGATCATCGATTGGTGGACGCGATCGAGAACGGTTTCGCCCGCTTGCGGCTTGAGTTCGCCGCCGCGCAGATTTTCCTCTTCAGCTTCCAGTTCATCCAACTCGGCGAACAGCGAAGGCTGAATGACTTTTTTCTTCTTGCGGCCGCGAGCGGTTGATGGTGCAACATCGTCTTTTCCAAAAAGGTGTTTGACGCGTTCGCTGACCGGCAGCAGGCGAGCCTTGTCTCCCTTGACTTCGACGATCGACTGGCTTTGTTCGAGATGGATGCCGAGTCCCTGAGCGATTTTTCTGGCGGCATCGAATTCCAGCGTAAACCCACCACTCGATTTTCCCTTGCTGCCGGCGGTGGATGGAAGCTGATCCTCTTCGTCGTCGCCAGAATCGTCGTCCTCGATCGGACTTTCTGTTTTCTGCGTTCTGCTTTCTGAATTCTGACCGCCGCCAAGCGTCCAGAGCCACATGGCGGTAATGCGTGCGTCGGGTTCCAGTCCGGCGGCATCGGCATCTTTGAAGATCATCGACAGGGCTTCGGTTGAGACGGCGGCCCAGACCTGTTCCAGATACTCTCGCAGCGGTACAACTTCGCCGCTCGCTTTTTCCACCCTACTATAGCGGCTAAAAATTTCCAGGGCCGGCCCCAGGCAAGCAAAGATCGCATCCGCACCGACGACTCCTTCCGCCGCCAGCCGCGGCATCCACTCGTGAATTCGCTTTGGGAGTTCGTTGAGCACGTCTCGCCACTCGCCAACTTCCTCGCGCCTCGTTCCATCTTCGTTTTCGCGGGGACGGACGACGAGATGAACAGAAGAGGCTAAAGCGGCGGATCCTTTCGCGCGCAGGCGCGTCGCCATTTCAGTGTCGATGGGCCACGAACCTGTAATCGTCAACCCCGATTCGACCATCGCTTGAAGCTGGGCTTCCCAGCCAGCAGTTGACTTGTGAGCAAAGACGATGCAGCCAATTCCTTGAGGAGCGAGAATACGACATCCTTCCGACATCGCTTTGCCCATCATTTTTTCAAAGTACTGATCGTTCTTTCCTTTGACCTCATCAACAATGCATTCATCTTCCTTAGGGGTAAGCTCACTCGAAAATAGGCCAGGGTGGAGCTCTCCAAGCGTCCGCTTGAACCAGACATAGAAAAAGTCCGAGAGATCAGAATAAGGTATCGCATCGTAATAAGGCGGATCAGTCACAAATATTGCGGCGGAGTTGTCGGGGAGAGGATGATCTGTCGCAGTAGCAAGAAGTGATTGTCCAACAGGCGTAGCAAGATCGCTCGTTTGGGCGAGCACTCTCTGCACCCATTCAACTGCTCCATCCCATCCAATTTGTGAAAGCGGATTTCTATCTGCGAAGTCCCACACCATTGGCAATGCCTGTCGGCCAAAGACGTGCTCGACCTTCTCAGCGCTGTTATGCCAAACGACAAGACTCGCAGTCTGGTCAGCACACCGATTGACTGCTGCACTTAGATTGACGACCACCGCTTCGGCGAGGCCGGGGTTGTTTTCCCGGCGGATCTCTTCTCCCGCCTGACGCGACAGCCGAACCAGGGTTGTTAATGCCAGCAACTGTCGGGGGGCGAAGAGATCTCCCCATTCTTTCATTCCATATCCCTGAACACGGAATCCCAGCGACCCTTGCGGTGGCAACGGTTCATTTGGCACCAGACTGAGTTCGCCAGCATGTCGCGCGATTCGCTGCTCCAACTCGATAGCGGCTTTAGTGATTCTCTCCCGATCCAATGCGGTCGGCAACCGGTAGAATCGTCCCTGTTGATTTTGCCGCGTCGTCACTACCGCAAACAGTCGGGCATCACTGGCCCCGCCTTGCCTTTCCTTCATCTGTCGCCGCACCGAAGCGACGGGCGTGGTAAACCCAGTCACTGGACAAGTCGCACTGCCCCGCGCCACCGTTCCGCTCTCCACATCCCGTTCTGACTTTGGCTGAAAGATTTCTAGCAGCGGTCGCCGGACGGTCCGCGTCTTCCCATTGGCATAGGCAACATCAACGGTTTCACACTGCACATTTCCTTGCTTGTCGCGTTGCCAACGTAGCGCTTTGCGGTTGCTGGCTTTCTTACTCAGCCAAAGCGAGCGCATCAGCGGCACCTCGACCGGAATCGTTCCTTGACCAGGGTCTTCGGAAAGAATCGTCCGTGCCCAGAGGTACGCGATGGGTGTCGCTCCATCCTCATCGGTCGGGTAGAACTGTCCCAACTCCTCTTGCGCCCGTTCCTTGATCCACTGGCCCCACTTGCGGACCTCATCCGCCAGTGTCTGGCCGTACTTGGGAATGTACTCCAAGACGACCTTGTTCAGCAGGACCGGAATCGGATTCAGATCGCTGGCGAACGCATCGGCCCCGACCCGCAGCGCTTCCAGAGGAATCGACCCGCCGCCAGCAAAGGGATCGACGACCAGAGGACGGGGGAAGTCAGAATGAAGAATGTTGAAAGCAGAAATGTTTCCCCCCTTTTCTGCCTTCTGCATTTTGCCTTCTGCCTTCCGCCTAGGTAACTTGAAATCCGGATTCGTCAGCGCATTGTGTGCAACCAGCGTCAACGCCCGGCTCGTCTCCAGATAGGCCGGCACCGTGCTGTTGTCCCAGTTGGCGAAGTCGGCGATGAAATCGAGCAAACATAATCGCAGGATGCCCATGTCCGCCGGTTCGTTGGCATCGAGCGTCAACGTGCCAGCGGCGATCGCTTCCCAACGCCCGCGGCTTTCCATCGACAGGTGCTTTTCGCTGGATAGCAACCGGCCTTCTTCGGTGATCCGTTTCGGAAAGACGCGATTGGCAAACTCTTTGATCAGCTCGACCGCCGCCTCGCGAAACGCCGGTGGACACAACTGGTCCGCCGGATCGGGCCACAGCGAAGCACAAATCACCGCCCGACAAGCCGCCAACGGCCTCCGCGCCCACCAGATATGCAGCGTCGATATATGCCCATGTCGAATCGACTTCTCCCGCCGCGCATGCGCCGAAATGCGTGCGATAGGAAGATCAACCTCAATCAGGCGTTTTGGGTACGTTTCGGGCATCCGTTATTCCGGGGTGTTTTTGCGGATTTGGATAATAGACGAATTCATAAGTATTTTGCAACACAAGAGTTACGGCGATTCCTCAGGTTCTTTTCCAAGGCGGTTGGAAAAGAAATCCAAGTGCGGGTCTAGGTCAGGCAAGGTGTAGCGTCGGACATTTCGACCGGCATCGGGATTAGCAACCACGAGCAGGCCCTGCTGTACCCATGCCTTAAGCTGCTTTGAGGCCGCAAGCGTATCGTCGGTGTCAAGAAGTTGCCTTATTTCGGCGTTGCCTATGTCGCCTTGTTGCTCCAAGTACTCGACGACTTGCTCCCAAATCGACGGACGATTCTGATTTCGCAAGATCGCCACGACCGCCTCTCGCGCCAATCGCGGCCGAGTGAAGAAAATGGGTGGGTAGAGACCGGATTGCTTCATGGTGCCAAACATCATCCGGACACCTTCCCCGGCGTCGAGGTTGGGTGGATTCGGGAATTCACGCAGGTGCTGAACAATCAGAGGGTTTCGGCTATGGGCGCCGATGCGGCCAATGTTGCCTACTGTCACAGGGCCGACGAGCAATCCGGGCGACTCGACCTCGATTCGATCTGAAAAGATACGTACGATGATATCCGAGGCGAGACGGTAATCGCGATGGATTATCGCATTCGTCAACGCCTCGGCAATGACGCGCAGTGGGTATCGCTGAACAATCTCAAAACCGAGTGGGCCGAATTGCACTCGACCCGCGAGCTCACCAACGACCACCTGCCGTGCATCGAGAATCTGTTGCGCCAAGGGGCCGCTAATCGTTGTTGGCGGACGGACGAGGTTGGTATTGGGGTCCGTGGAGACTTGCGTTCCACGATAATGAAAGACGCGGACGGCGGCCTTTCCCGCAAGTACACCGGACGGGTTCTCCGCAAAAAGTAGAATGGCCGCTCGGGTAGGTCGGAGCTGCCCTTCGGAGTTCTTCTTGGCAAGCCCAACATGAAACATGGCCTCATCAATCGGGCGGGTCAGCTTCCGCTTCGAGGCGTAGGCGCGCCAATGTTCCGTGTCGAGTAGTTCAATATCGATTTCCTCTAACCGCGTTTCCGCAGAAATAACGCCGCGAGCATGGCATAGGTCGTTGATTTCGGATGCAGTAAGTTCCTTATTCCCTTGGCTAAGCCGGACGAACGTTCCATCGTCGACGATGCTGTGGACCCGGGTACTCTTTTGAATTTTCAGAAGTACGATTGAACCGTGTGAGCCGTCGCCGAGCGTGCATCCAATTTCTTGATGGGTCCAAAGAAGTTGATCCGGCTCCGTAATTCGGGATCGGAGTTTTCGCTGCAGTTCATCCCAGTTCATTGGCTGCTGCTGGATTCCGTAAACGCGATCTCGTCCATTGTTTCGATTCGGATCGTCGAGACCGATCGCGATCACACCTCCCTCTGAATTCGCGAAGGCGACGACGGACTCCAACAGTTTGTCGACCTTGCCAATCCGTTTACATTCGAAGGTGAACGATTCCGGAAGCAACAGAAGTTGATCCACGAAGGCATCTTCGGCAACAGGGAGAGCTCGATCGCTCATGACTTCGTGCCCTCCATAACCATCGCCGCAGTAAGCTGGTAATGCTCGACGGTCACGATGGGCGTCCATCCAAGTCGAGCTGGATTTTGAACGATGTGCAGGTCTGGGGTTCCCGCACAGTTGAATACCGCATAGAGCCAGAAGTCGTTCCCGAGTCGCTCGGCGGTCCGATACTCGTTTTCACTGAGCGCGACGATACCAACGCCGGCCCGACCTTTGACTTCGATGAATTTTACTTCAATAAAAGTCTTCGGGTCTTCAGGGTGCGGCTTGCGCGAGATCAGATCGAAGCCTCGATTTTCAGACTCGACGCTTTCAACAACCCAGCCCTTCGATTCCTCGTGCCGCGTGGCGACTTCCACCGCGATGCGTTCAATTTCGTCGTCGCGGACCATCGGTGCGATGTTGGGACTGGCTCGCTCCGGATGAGGTGCGACCCAGGCCCTGCCCAAATGCGTGATGTCGGAAATCGCGCAGTGGCGTTCAAATTCCAGCTCCCGTTTTCGCGACTCCAGGCGATTGTTGAGTTCATCCAGATGATGTTCGGCCTGTGCGATCAACCCGTCCAGGCCCTGAACCGTCTGGCCTTCGATCTGGCGACTGAGGAACTCCGCTTGCTGGATTTGTGCTCGGTCAATCAACGCATTGAGACTGATTTCCACATGCCTGCGAATGCGATCGACTTCTTCCAATCGTTCGATCGAAACGCGTTCTCGCCAGGGAGCCAGCGCATTTTCATACAGAAACTCCTCGACCCGGCGGCGATCGGGCAATGTCATCGTGGGCGATGGGCCGAGCGTCCCCGCTGGTGCCGGGGCAATGTCCAGGAGAACTGTTGGCTCGTGCAATTTCATTTCACCCCGCAGCGAAGTTTCCACGGCGAACAAGCGGCTATGGAGCGTTCGGCCTCGACCGTCCTTCACTGAAGCGGCAAACAGATCCAGAATCGCCGGTTCGTTGCGGTGGAGATCGAAGAACACTGCGCCTTTGGCTAAATCAGGTTCCGTTCGACCGATGATGTCATATCGAACGACTTCAAAGAGCGGATGGCCCGGCGTTACCCATTCCAGCGTTGGATCGTCGCGAAGCAGGTCTTTGTTAAACGCGATCTGTTTGTATTCGCGACCCAATCGGCCGAATCGGTGCTCCTGCGAATCGCCAATGGGAAGCAGGTTGCGTGGAACCTTTCCAATCCGGTAAACATGGCTGTCTTTGGCTGTTTGCTTTGGCCTTAAACCGGATTCCGGCGAGGCGTCCACAAAGAACTGTTCAATGACTTCGGGAACCAGTCGGCGCTCTTTGGCTTCGGCGCTTTTGCCGATCATGGCGGACAAGTTCAATTCCTTTTTCGCCAAACCTTCGAGGGTGGATTCCGTGATGGCCCGAAATTTTTCTGGACTGACGTCGCGAACGATTCGGTCTTCGATCTTGTGAATGTCGGTTTGCCGGGTGTACATTTCGCGAAGCATGCGTTCGAGCTGATTGGCAGGGAAGACTTCGCCAACGACGTCAAACACCTGATCGGAACCTAAGTCGTGCCGAATCTCTGCCAGTCGATCGAGCAGTTTGCGAAGCACTCGACCTTCTCGCGTATTTTGGGCGACGAAGTTGAAAATCAAGCAATCTTTCTCCTGCCCATAGCGGTGAATTCGACCGACCCGCTGTTCCAACCGAACTGGGTTCCACGGAATGTCAAAATTGATCATCAACCAACAGAACTGCAGGTTGATGCCTTCGCCGGCTGCCTCGGTGGCGACCAGTAGCTGGCAGCTCTCCCTGAATTCGCGTTCGGCGTAGATGCGACTGCCGGGCGTATCGCGGTCCCCGATTTTCATGCCGCCGTGGATTTGGGTTACGGTCAGCCCCCATTCGATCAGCTTTCCGAGCGGTCTGCCGTCTTTGCCGTTGCCCGCCAAGTAATCGAGTGTGTCTTTGTGCTCTGTGAACAGTAAGAGCTTCATATTTGGATCGTCGAAGATTCCTTCCTCGGTCAAAACCGATCGAAGTTTGATCAACTTCGTTTGAATGTCGCGTGATTCAAGGTGGATTGCCTGTTCGATCAAGCTGGTCAATCGCGCGATCTCTTCCCGCAATAGGGTTGGGTCCGCCGAGAGGATTTCGTCTTCCAATTGGTCAATGAGTTTTTGCTGCTCTTCGGCATCGAGGTCTTCGAAATCGTCCGGAATTTTGCGTTGAATCTGTTCCTGGCGATAGCTTTCAGGATCGGCGAGGATTTTCTCGCGTCGAATGCGCATGCGTTCCAGACTGCGCCGGACCGCATAGACGGACGACGCCATTCGACGTTGCAACATGGCCATCGTGAACCCGACCGCCCTGCCTCGTGCCGATTGTTCGGCGGCAGCCTGGATCGACTGGTCTTCAACATAGCGGGTCAGTTCGTCATAGAAATCGAATTCTTCACCATCCAGATCAAAGGTCGCGCTGCGAACTTCGCGTTTGGTAAACAACTTGTGAACGTCGCCAGTTTTCGGATCGGGGAAGGTGACCAAGGCTTCCTTGGTTCGGCGGAGATAGAATGGTGCTTCCTGTTCTCGCATCGCCTGCTGAAGGCTTTGGATGCTGCCGTAAACATCATTGTCAAGCAGGGCCAGAAATCGACGAAAGTGTTCGGGATCGCCTTTGTGGGGCGTCGCGGTCATCAGCAGGTAGTGGTCGGTCATTGTCGACAGGTTTTCACCCAGTCGATAGGCGTAGGTTTTGTGGTCCTCAGAACGGGCGCTCATTTTGTGGGCTTCGTCGACGATGACTAGGTCCCACCGAGAACGCAAAAGACTTTCTCGGGCGTCTTCGACGGACGAAACCCATGAAACCGACGTGACAACCTGGTCTCGGTCCTGCCACGGATTCTGGCCATAGTTAGCCCGCAGTACGTCCCCCCGAATGACTTCGAACCGTTCGCGAAACTTGTCGTTCATTTCACGTTGCCACTGAAACGTCAGACTGGCAGGAGTCACGATCAGAACGCGTTTGACCAAGCCTCGAGCCTTGAGTTCCTTGAGGAGCAAACCGGCCATGATCGTCTTGCCGGCCCCCGGATCGTCAGCCAGCAGAAAGCGAATTCGCGGCAGCTTCATGAAATAGCCGTACACCGCTTCGAGTTGGTGAGGCAGCGGATCAACTCGTGCAATGGACAGCGAAAAGAACGGATCGTATTCGTAAGCCAATCCAAGTCGCTCGGCCTCAATTCCCAACCGAAACATTCGGGCATCGCCATCAAAAGGCTCCTGTTCCGGTGAAACCGTGAGTTGTGCGAGCTGAGCTGGTGAAAGGACGGGGTCGTGCGTCATGCCGCTGGATGTCCCGCGACCGATCAACTTGAGTGACTCTCCCATCGGCACGATGGCCAATACCTCGACCTGCTCCGGGAGCATTGGGCCACTGACCCGGCATCCGGGGCGAATCAAGTTGTTGGTGTTCGTTTTCGTCACAATGCGTCCTGAATGCCGTTAACCGAGCGGTTCATTATCGGGGCTTTTTTGACAAGTCAGGGCCAGCCGCTCTTTCAGCGCGAATCCAACTATCAATTTCAACTTCTCTGAACATCGACAAACCTGCGACTCTGTGCGTCGGACTATTTTTTACGTGGCGATCCAATTGTGGACCGTGCCGCGTTTGATCAAAAGTTGCTGGGCAAGCTCGTCGATGGCCAGCCATCGGCCATCCAATGCATTTGCCATCACTGTCTCCTAGTCATGGGGCATCTGCCGAAGATTTCCTTTGGTACTCATTCGACACGATCCTAGTCCGATTCATCCGAAGTTGTAACGCTAGATCATACAAAACCGATATTCGGCCGAGTACCCCGAATACGACCAAGTTCACCAGGCGTAGTTGACTGGGAAAATTGCAAATGGCTGCGATTATTTCAAATTAGGCCACGGTGCACACATAGCCAAAAACCCGTATCGCTATCAAGTCGGGGCTCCGCGCTCGCATCGGCTGGTTTAGCAGAGTACGCCTCACTTTTTCGTTGCTGTTCGTCGTTGAATGTCCAACACGAAAGGGGACTATAGCAATAAGTCTGGGCGACGTTATAATCGTGGACTCATAGACCGGTACCGTTTACCATTTAGCATCTGCGAGGCGTCCCGAAATGATTGATACAGAGCTAGCGAGTCGATCCAGCGAGATCGTCAGCCGGCTGACTCAGCTTCGGGACAGTCTTTGACTTCGATCGCAAGCAGTCGGAAATCGCAGCCATCGAAACGCAAATGGCTGCCGGCGATTTTTGGAGCAGCCAAGAGCGGGCTCAAGCTACTGTGGCGCAGCTCAAGGGCCTGAAGTCCGTCGTCACGCCGCTCAAAGATGCGCTTGACGCATCTGCCGATCTGGAAGGCCTGCTTGAACTGCTTTCGGAAGACGATTCGGCGCGGGGCGAAGTGGTGGCCGAAGTGGATAGGCTTGAAACTCTCGTCGGCGAACTCGAGTTGAAAGCCCTTCTGAACGGGCCTCACGACGCCGACGGAGCGTTGCTGAGCGTTCATGCGCGAGATGGCGGAATCGATGCAAACGATTGGGCCGATATGCTGCTGCAGATGTATATCAACTGGGCCAGTCGCCACGACTACGAAGTCGAATTGCTCGACCGCCAGGACAACGAAGGGGCTGGGATCACGCAAGCCACCATTGCGGTGCGCGGTCCGATGGCGTATGGCTACTTAAAGGGCGAAGAGGGCATTCATCGGCTGGTTCGTATCAGTCCGTTCAACGCGGAAGGCAAGCGGCAAACCAGTTTTGCGGCCGTCGATGTGTCGCCTGAGATCAGCGATTCGTTTGAAGTCGAAATCGAAGAAAAGGATGTTCGCGAAGACACTTACAGAGCCAGCGGAGCAGGGGGGCAGCATGTCAACAAGACGGACAGCGCGGTCCGACTAACTCACGTTCCCACGGGCATTGTCGCGGCTTGCCAAAGCGAACGCAGCCAACACAAGAACCGATCGATGGCTTGGAAAATGCTCCGCGCACGAATTGCACGCGTCGAAGAAGAACGTCGCGAAGAAGAGCAAATGGCCAAATACAAGAATAAGGTTCGCCAAAAAGGTTTCGGATCGCAAATTCGCAACTATTTTTTACACCCTGAGCAGCGAGTCAAGGATGCACGAACCGAACATTTGAGGAATAATTTTCAAGTCGTGATGGATGGCGACATCCAAGAATTTTTGGACGCCTATCTTCGTTGGAAAATGCAGCAGCACAAGGAAACCACGTGACGACAACACAGACGACTCATGCGCCGGCTGAGCTAGACGGCGGCACGCTTGGACGTTTGAGCCTTGAGTGGATTGGTGACCGCTATCAGCATCGCTGGCAATTGAGTGATGAACCCATAACGCTGCTCGAATCGATCGAGTCCGATCACGCCGTGGCCTGGCCCCTCAGCCCGCCGCTGCAACAGGTCTATCGTCAAGATTTTGCAGACGGCCGAAGCGTAATGTTTGGCGTAGGAATGTCTGGTCGCGGGCATTGGTCCGCTAGCTTTACGTTGGTGCCTGATCTGAGAAGCTGGATTGTCGAACTCGCTTGTTGCAGTCCAACAACACCTCAGCGCCTGTCGAGCACCTATAACGTCGCTGTGAAATCGAACTTGCAATTCAATGCAAACGATGAAAGCCTTCTGGCTTGTTCATTGAGCGATTTTCAAATCAGGCTTGAACCGCTGAGCCAGCTCACGGCCTTCAGATTTATTGAATCCAAGTTAATCATATCGCCGGCCAACATCCAATGCGGTTCGACTACGTCCCAATGGGGTTATCGCTTGCGCATTGTATGAGTGGGAGAAAGGAGCAATCGATGGGTTCTG
>WPCK01334423.1_pt1 | contig 39708 bp, 34 predicted proteins | sample 5399851 | NCBI WGS metagenome assembly WPCK01 (sample SAMN12869471, study PRJNA574797) | sludge metagenome | isolation source: wastewater treatment of pH11 | place: China:Beijing | collected 2019-05-20
GACCCGCGACTTGCTCTTTCACTTCGCTCACCGAGCGACCACCAAATCTCTGCGTCAAAGCACGAGCCACTATCAACGCAACCATTGACTCACATATCACTGCGGCCGGGACCACCTGGCAGGTGTCCGAACGCTGATGGAAAGCAGTCTTGGCCCGACCGTCTGTCATATCCACGGTTCGAAGTGCATTTGGCACTGTTGAGATGGGCTTAAAGGCGACTCGTGCCCGCACCACTTCGCCGTTTGTGGTGCCTCCTTCGATTCCTCCAGCGCGGTTAGTGCCCCTAGTGATCACATCGCTGTCTGAGGACGCCGCCAAAATCTCATCGTGGGCCTGCGAGCCGAGTCTGCGTGAAGATTCGAACCCGTCACCGATTTCAACAGCTTTCGCAGATTGAATGCTCATAAGAGCACTCGCAATCCGAGCGTCCAACTTCTGGTCCGAAGAAACGTGTGATCCCAGTCCGACCGGCACCCCCCAGGCCACGACCTCCGCAACACCTCCGATGGTGTCTCCTGCCTCTTTGGCGTGGTCAATTGCTGCCCTAAATCGCCTGGAGGCGGTTTGCGATAGTGTCCGCAACGAAGAGTCGCGCAGAGCCTTGCGATCTTCTGGTGTAGGAATCTCATCAGAATCAGACAGCTGGTCTCCAACCGCAACGACGTGGGCGACTACTTCGATGTCAGAGACTGCTCGCAGGAATGATCGGGCAATAGCTCCAAGAGCCACACGTGCGGCAGTTTCACGAGCAGAAGCGCGCTCTAACACATTCCTGGCATCGTCCATTCGGTAAGAGACCATTCCGGCAAGATCGGCATGCCCCGGTCTGGGAGCTGTGAGTTTTCGGTTACGGCTCATTTCCCTGACATCACCTTTGCCTGCATCCACTTTAAGGGCATCTGGCGGCACAGGATCCGCACTCATCACTGCTTCCCACTTAGGCCATTCTGAGTTGGCAATCTCAATGACGACCGGGCCCCCAATAGACAGGCCATGGCGCACGCCGGATAGAATCCTGACCTTGTCCTGCTCAAATTTCTGACGGGCTCCACGTCCGTAACCGCCGCGACGCTCTTCCAGCGCGTCTGCAACTAATTCGGTTGTCACAGATACTCCAGCAGGCAGACCTTCCATGACAGCTATAAGTGCAGGTCCGTGCGATTCTCCTGCGGTAATCCATTTCAGCATGACTCTAAGCATCCCACAGCCAGTTCAGATCGCGACGTAGGATCCCACGACCTCAAGCCCAAAGGCGAGCCACGTCCCTGCAAGTAAATATGGTCCCAGGGGAAACCTAGCGGTCCGTCCTTCGCCTCTAGCCGACTTTACAAACCCAATCAGCCCGGCACCTGCGAACGCAAGAACCAACCCGACCACGGCAACTGCCACTGATGAGCTCCCCAGAGCAAATCCCAGTACCGGGCCAAGCAACATGTCCCCACGGCCGACTGAATCCTTTGCATAACCGATTCCAACGGCGATTCCCCAGACTGCTGCCCCTACGACAGGTCCGAGGAAGATGCGTGACGGATCAAACGTTGTCGAACTGAACAGCATCAGTGTGTTGATCATCCAGGCCAACAAGACTTCGATTCCCATGACCTTGGTGATTGAGGTCGGTAATACCCGTATTCGGGCATCAATCAGGGCGGAAATCCATCCCAAACTCACCAAAGGGACCAGTACTCCAGCTAATCCGGTGCCTTGCATTACCTCCAGCAGACCTGCTTCAACCCCGGGCACAAGATGCGAGCCCATATACAGGGCAGTCGCACCGGCCAGCAACGTACCCCAGACAAGCATCAAAGACGCAGGAATATCGGCTGCACGGTACCTCTTGCGCAAGCTTGAGCCATTTACTCCAACCCACGCAGCGTTGAAGGCCAGGAATCCTGCCCCGGCCACTATCTGCCAGAGACTAGGTGTCACGTTCCTCGGCCGCCCTCACAACTGCCCGGTGAACCGGTTCGAAAGGCACCTCACGATTTGTCATCAATTTGACTTGAGCAATCCCCTGGTGGGTGAGCATGTCCAGAGGGGAAACCACTCTTGCTCCCGCCTGTTCAAAGGTGGTTGCTAACGGAACGTGAGTGTCCGAGTAAGTCACATCAAGGAGAACCGCCTCAGAGTCCGGAAGGAATAGTCCGGAAATGTCCTTCGTAACTGCGGGTGGGACCGTGGAGATCACGATCGGCGCAACGGCACATGCTGAGGCGACGTTTTCCCTGAGCTTGATCGGGATCGCTTCCGCTGTGACACCGATGCGAGACGCAATCGAGAATGCGTTGGTGGGACCCGCAAACTGGCGTCCCACCAGAACGACTTTGCGCATTCCCAAACTGGCAAGCGCCGCCAGTGCCGAAGACGCGGTAGCTCCCGTACCGATGACTACGGGAGGAGGACCCAGGTATTGGAAACCCTCAGCTAGATGGACGGGCAACACCGGACGCAAAGCTTCAACGATACCCAGCACGTCGGTGTTGAATGAAGCCCGCAGGCCGCCAGCAATGACCACTGTATTCGAGGAACGCAAGAGTTTCGCCAGCCCCTCCACCTGGTCGACATTCGCTCCGACAGACACCTTGCAGGGCATTGTCACACTCAGCCCCTTGCAGTCAGGGTCTAGCTGCCGCATGAATGCGGGCAATTCCTCCGTGTTCACACGGTAGCGGCGATACTCCCAGTCCAGTCCCAGGATCTCGTATGCCGCCAAGTGCAACACCGGAGACAGGGAATGCTCAATCGGATCTCCGATTACTGCAGCCCAGGGCACCATTGTTTTCTCCTAGATACCTGTCCGAAGGCTACAGGCAGGTTTGTTTCAGCAACGCCCCTCGTTGTTTGCGCACCACTCATCCAGGAGCTGTTGATTTCGTGACTGCTCTTCAAGCGTGGAGGCAAACAGAGTTTCGCCAGTGTCCAGATCGACCGTAACGAAGTACAGCCAGTCGCCTTCTTCGGGATTTAGTGTCGCCTCAATCGCCTCCACCGAAGGAGTTGCGATTGGCGTAGGTGGAAGCCCCTTTACTCGGTATGTGTTGTAGGGGTTGTCATCGGCCAGATCCTCTGCGGTAGGAATGCCACCGTACTTGCCCACACCGTAAAGAACTGTCGAATCCATTTGCAACAAACCGACGGTCTCTGCATTCGGCATGGTCAAACGGTTCTCAATCACCCGAGCCACCCTAGGAAGATCCTGGTGGTAAATGACTTCACGTTCGAGGATCGAGGCCTTAATCAGAACCGGTTGCCACTGATCTTCTGGCACGTTGAGTCGCTTCAGTGTCTCAACCGTGCCCGCCACCATTTGCGCAGCTATTGAAGCAGGGGTGTCGTTGGGAGTGAACTCATAGGAACCTGCGGCAAGCCATCCCTCCGGGTTTCCTCCAGCCTGCGAAGGCAGGCCAAGTGCAGCGGGATCCGAAAGAGCAGCGTTGACCTCTTCCTCGGAGAAGTCAGCAACTGCGACTAGTTTCTCCTTCACCTGGGACACCGTCTGACCAGGATTCACCGTTATGGAGTTGTCCCCCCGGTTTGCTTCATCCAAGAGTGCAGCGAGAGCCCCGGCTGCTGACATCTGCTGTCGCAGCGTGTAGGTTCCAGGACGAATCGTGGTAGCAGCCGCGTTGGAGCTAAACGCAGTTGTAAAAACGTCAACAGACTTCACCACACCAGCATCAAACAGCGCCTGGGCAATGTCCGCACCGGTGTCGCCTGAATGAATCGTCACCTGGACTGTTCCTGTTCCAGGTCCCGCATAGTCGTTGGCCTCAGTCGGCAACGTTCCACCGTTGCCTCGCATGCTCCCCATGGCCCACCAGACGGCAGCGCCAACTAGTGCCAGCAAGACAAAAATGATCAAAGCTGTACGCCAGGCCTTCTTTGTCTTCCGGCTGCGAGCCTTCTTGGCTGCGATAGATTCGGGTCCGCTGCTCTGTGATTGACTGGAACCTGGCCTGCCCACCCCATTCTGAGCAACTCCATTTCTAGAAGTTCCAGTCTTCTGAACTGTGCCTTGTGCGCCGTCGCCCCGACTCTCTTCCATCAACTGGGGTGCTTCGGTACGCGAAATGGGCTTGCCAACTCGCCGGGATGCCCTCGACGGATATGGCGTAAGAGTTGGCTGAGCCGTTTTCACCTCTGGCGCGTTCACCGGCGGCGAGGGATCTGCAGTCGCACCCTCGGACTCATCTTTGGTCACCGGAATCCGTGAGCCGTGTATGTCCCGGCGAGAAGGAAACGGGCGTGAACCATTTCCAGTGTTTTCGGAAGATCCGTTAGGGAGGGACCGGTCACTCATTATCGGGCCTCTCACTTTGCTCGTTTGGTCCCCGGACCTCTTCGCCCGGGGGCTCACTAGACAACCGTTCTATCTCAAGTGCTCGCTCTAGGATAATCTGTGCCGCCACTTGGTCAACTACATTTCGTTGTTGAAGCGCGTTAACTCCAGCTTCATGCAACCGGATTTGAGCCTGATTCGTCGAAAGTCGCTCATCCACTAAGGCTATACGCACGTCCGGTAACCGGCGTGCAAGCGACACCGCAAATCGACGTGCCTTCTGCGCCGACGTACCTTCTGCGCCAGAGAGGTGTCGGGGTAGACCTATGATCACTTCAATAGCTTCACGTTCCTTGGCGACATCCGCGATCCGGCCAAGAGCACGCCCCAGGGGGTGAGTGCGCACTGTTTCCACGGGAATCACGATCACTCCACCGGGGTCCGATGCGGCAAGCCCTATTCGAGCTGTGCCAACATCGACACCTAATCGAACGCCGCGCCTCAGGATGCTATTTCCTTGATTGATGACATTACAGCACTCAGAGCATCTTGAACCGCGTTCGGGTCCGTACCGCCGCCCTGCGCAACGTCCGGCTTCCCGCCACCGCCACCGCCGAGAACCGAAGCACCAACTCGTACGAGGTCACCGGCTTTCGTTCCAGCCCTTCTAGCGGCATCGTTCGCAGCAACCACGATCGTGGGCTTATTCCCACTAACAGCTGTGATCGCAACGACTACCGGTGAGTTGTTTCCAAGGCGGTCGCGCACGGAGACCGCGACAGTCCGTGCACCCGCAGCATTCGAAATCGAGCCAAGATCGCTACGTACCACGAGGAAATCACCGATACGTTCCGCACTGTCAGCGATATCTCCCACGCGTGAAACCAATAGTTGCTCCTGAATCGCATTCAGTTCCTTTTCGCGATCCTTGAGCCTGTCCATCAGGGAAGCAACTTTCTCAGGGAGCTCCTCTGGTCGTCCCTTCAACATGTTTGCCAGTTGAGTTACCAACGCGTGCTCGGTTGATTGGAACTGGTATGAGCCGTCCGCGACGAGTGCCTCAAGGCGCCGCACTCCCGAGCCGACCGAAGACTCAGAGAGGATGTTGAGTCGGCCAATGTGACCCGTTGCGGGCACGTGGGTTCCCATGCACAGTTCCATCGACCAGTCACCGCCGATAGAGACCACTCGCACGGTCTTGCCATACTTCTCACCAAACAGTGCCTGCGCACCTAGAGTTCGAGCCTGATCCAGGTCCATGACTTGTTCCGTGACTTCGAGGTCCTCGGTCATCTTCTGATTGACCAGTGATTCGATGTCATTGACCTGTCCGGCAGACAAACCTTTACCGTGGCGGAAGTCGAAACGCATTCGTGAAGGGGAGTTCTCCGATCCCGCCTGTACCGCCTGCTCGGACACCACTTCGTGGAGGGCCTTGTGCACCATATGCGTCGACGTGTGAGCACGTGCGATCGCAAGACGGCGTTCAAGGTCTATTTCGGCGTGTACCCTGTCCCCCACCGCGATCGAACCATCTGCCAAAGTACCCCGGTGAACGAACAGTCCCTTTATAGGTGCCTGCACGTCAGCGACATCAACCGTTGCGCCGCCTTCCACGCGAATTACTCCGGAGTCGGCGAGCTGGCCACCGGCCTCGGCAAAGAATGGAGTGCGGCTCAAGACCACATCGACATCCGCAGGTGCTTCCACTGCAGGCACCGGGTGACCGTCCACCAGAATGCCAACGACTTCTGCTTCCCCAGCGGAGTCGTCGTAGCCGATGAACTCTGTGCTTCCCCCAGATGTCTCCGCGATCCGCTGGTAGACCGAGGCGTCAACATGACCGGTCTTCTTCGCCATACTGTCTGCGCGAGCGCGTTCACGCTGCTCATTCATCAGGACGCGGAACTGTTTCTCATCGACCTTCACTCCGCGTTCTGCCGCCATTTCCAGCGTCAGATCGATTGGAAATCCGTAGGTATCGTGAAGTGTGAATGCGTCCTTGCCGCTGAGTTCCGCCGCATCTCCGTCTGCAACGTCCCTCTGCGCCTTCGTGACAGCGACATCAAAGATAGTCGTGCCGGCATCCAGGGTGTTTCGGAAAGATTCCTCTTCCCCGTATGCCACCTGCTCAATACTGTTCCAGTTGGTGAGCAATTCCGGATAGGACGGAGCCATTGCATTGCGGGAACTGGGGAATAACTCCGGAAGAACAGCCTCGTCGACGCCTAATAGTCGCACTGAGCGAATGCTGCGCCTAAGAAGGCGACGCAGGACATAGCCGCGCCCGTCGTTACCGGGGCGGACTCCGTCGTTGATCAGCATCATCGAAGACCTAATGTGGTCGGCGATGATGCGCATGCGCACATCGTTTTGGTTCTGGTTGTCATCGGTGTAGCGGATACCGGTCAGTTCCTCCACCTTGGTGATGACCGGTCGAACCTCATCGATCTCAAACATGTTCGCCTTGTCTTGCAAAACAAATGCAAGGCGTTCCAGACCGGCACCCGTGTCAATCGACTTCTTGTCTAGTTCGTGCAGCAACGGGTAGTCCTCACCGATGCCTTCTCCACGCATGTACTGATCGAAGACTAGATTCCAGATCTCCAGGTAGCGATCATTTCCCGGATCAACTGTGCCCCCAACTGCATCCGGTCCGAAAGCGGGGCCCCGGTCGTAGTGCCATTCACAGCAGGGGCCAGCGGGGCCGGGCTGTCCAGTGGACCAGAAGTTCTCTTCGCGTGGAAGACGAACAATGTGCCTCGGATCCATGCCCAGTTGCTTGGTCAGGACAGAGTATGTCTCATCGTCCTGATCCCAGATCGTGACCCACAGGCGGTCACCGTCAAGACCATACTTTCCGTCCTTCTGCGAACCGGTAAGCAAATCGTGAGCATAGTTCAGGGCGCCCTCTTTAAAGTAGTCCCCGAATGAGAAGTTACCGTTCATCTGGAAGAAGGTTGCGTGACGATCATCGTGGCCCACTTCATCGATGTCGTTTGTTCGAAGACACTTCTGAACTGAAGCAACCCTGGGCCAAGGAGCCTCAATCTCACCCGTTATATAGGGAATGAACGGAACCATGCCCGCGATAGTGAAGAGGATCGAAGGGTCGGGCGATACAAGTGATACCGATGGGCGCAACTCGTGATCGTTCGCCGCAAAGTAGTCCAGCCACCGTTGGCGGATTTCAGAAGTCTGCATGGATACTCCAGTTCGAAGGCAGATTCAACCGTTAGAAAACGAAGAGGCGGGCCGATGAAGCGCTTACGCGCCCGGCCCACCCGCCCGTTGTAGCAGAGTCTTCTCGCTAGTCCTGATTCAGGATCAGCGCGAGTAGTATTCGACGACCATCTGGACGTCGCATTCGACCGGGACTTCAGCGCGCTTCGGGCGGCGAACCAAAGTTGCCTTCAGACGCTCAAGCTCGACGTCAAGGTATGACGGAACGTCGGGTAGAACCTGTGCATGAGCGCCGGCAGCAGCGATCTCAAATGGAACGGTGGTCTGTGACTTCGGCTTGACCTGGATGACCTGTCCTGGCGAAACGCGGTAGGACGGGCGGTCCACGATCTTTCCGTCAACGAGGATGTGACGGTGAACCACGGCCTGGCGGGCCTGTGCCATCGTTCGAGCGAAGCCTGAACGAAGAACCAGTGCGTCCAGACGCATCTCCAGCAACTCGACCAGTGCTTCACCAGTAAGGCCCGATTCACTACGAGCTTCCTGGAACGTACGGGACATCTGTGCCTCACGGATGCCGTACTGTGCGCGAAGACGCTGCTTTTCCTTCAAACGAACCGCGTAGTCGGATTCCTGGCGACGCCGTGAACGACCGTGCTCGCCGGGTCCGTAGGGGCGCTTTTCGAAATAGCGCACGGATTTAGGGGTCAGCGGAAGACCCAGTGCGCGCGACTGGCGCACCTGCTTGCGGGAACGATTCCCTGCCATTTACTTCTCCTGTTTCAGGTTTGTCATGAACGAAAGCTCTGATTCGTTCACGGGGCCAACTCCAGGAACCGCTCAGCGGAAACCGCTTGCCGCCCGTCGGCTAAGACCCCAGGGCTGTAGAACACAGCCTGACTAGCTTACTCCATCGACAGGATGTCTCTGATGGCTGACAGCCTCTTGGCGATGAGTGCTTCCTCACCCCTACCGGTCGGTTCGTAGTATCTAGTGCCCTGAAGCTCGGCTGGCAGGTACTGCTGGGTGGCGATTGCGTGTGGAGCATCATGGGCGTAGATGTATCCGTCGCCGTGACCAATCCGCTTTGCTCCGGCGTAGTGACTGTCACGCAGATGCATGGGAACAGGGCCTGCTTTTCCTTGGCGAATGTCTGCACTCGCCCTTTCAATCGCCATGCAAGACGCATTCGACTTTGGGGCCGTCGTCACTGCGATTACCGCCTGTGAGAGGATGATGCGAGCTTCGGGCATGCCAACCATAGCTACTGCTTGCGCAGCAGCGACTGTTAGCGACAGGGTCTCTGGTGACGCCATGCCCACGTCCTCGGATGCACAGATCATGATCCGTCGAGCGATGAAACGGGGATCTTCACCAGCCTCCAGCATTCGGGCAAGGTAATGGACCGCCGCATCGACATCCGAACCCCGCATTGACTTGATGAATGCGCTTGCGACATCGTAGTGCTGGTCTTGGTCCCAGCGCACAAGGGCCGTGGAAGCCGCGGTTGAAACGTCCTCAGAGGTGATCTCCGTTGAGTCGCGGTCTTTGCATGCTGAAGCAGAGGCCTCCAACAGTGTCAGAGCCTTGCGAGTGTCCGAACCGGAGACTCGTACCAGTGAATTGAGGGCCTCTTCAGACAGAGTCACCGAATCCCTCAAGCCTCTCTCGTCGCTAACTGCCCGCGTCACGGCCTCGCGAATGTCCGCTTCATCCAGTGGCTGCAGGACCTGGAGCAATGAGCGTGACAGAAGCGGTGAGATGACCGAGAACGAGGGGTTCTCGGTTGTCGCAGCTACAAGCGTTACCCATTGATTCTCGACGGCAGGCAAGAGTGCATCCTGCTGCGTCTTTGAGAATCGGTGAACCTCATCGATGAAAAGAACGGTTCCCTCGCCGGTCGCAAAAAGGTGCCGCTTTGCGCCAGCGATCACGTCACGGACTTCCTTGACTCCCGCGCTTACAGCGGAGACTTCCGCAAACCGGAGACCAGAATGCCGGGCAATTAGGTAGGCCAGAGTGGTCTTGCCCGTGCCGGGAGGTCCCCAAAGGATCACAGAACTAACACCCGTAGAATCTTTCTCTAGCAGGCGAGACATCGGCGATCCGGGCGTTAGCAGGTGCGACTGCCCCAGAACCTCGTCCACGGTGCGCGGACGCATTCGGACTGCCAACGGTGCCGAGCCGGATTCTGCCGGCAACCCGTTCGGGTCAATGCCTAAAGAGCTAAATAGGTCCACGTCACTCGAAAAGCACGTCACTCAAAAAGCGATGTGTCGCCAGCGCCTTCACGGACTACCTCCGGGTAGCCATCCGCGAACGAAATTACGGTCGTGGCACCACCTTCCCCGACCGGTGCCTTGACGACAAGGTCAACACTGTTGCCGATCTTGGCTGCAACGTCCTCGCCTTCGGTCAACGGTTCATCCTCGCCGGGAAGAATGAGCGTCGAGCAAAGCACTGGCTCACCGAGTTCCTTGACAATTGCCTGCGTAATGGCATGGTCAGGAATTCGGACGCCCACGGTCTTCTTCTTCTTGTTCAAAGTCATCCTGGGCACCTCTTTGGTGGCCTGGAAAATGAACGTGTACGCCCCCGGAGTCAGTGCCTTGACCGTGCGGAAGGCCCTGTTGTCGACGATCACCAGATCCCCGAGTTGCCCGAATGATTCGCAAAGGAGTGAGAAGTTGTGCTTCTCATCTAGTTTCCTGATGTTGCGAATGGTGTCCATGCCAGTTTTGCTCCCGAGTTTGCAGGCGATTGCATACCCGGAATCTGTTGGAAAGGCGACGGTACCACCATCCTCAAGTGTCTTTACGATCTTGCGGATCAGTCGTGGCTGCGGATTATCTGGATGAACGTCAATGGTCTGCATACGCCTATGTTAGTCGGCTTCGGGTTCAGATTCCGACTCCTCTTTGCTTTCTGTTGACGACTTCTTAGGCCCCGGCTTGTAATCAACACCCGTTTCCTTGCGCTGTTCCTCCGGAATCGGTGCAGGAGCTGAGGTTAGTGGGTCGAATCCACCACCGGATTTGGGGAAGGCGATGACGTCGCGAATCGAGTCTGCCCCAACCAGCAGCGAGGCAATCCGGTCCCAGCCGAATGCGATCCCACCGTGAGGGGGCGCTCCGAACTGGAAGGCATCGAGCAAGAAGCCGAACTTCTCCTGAGCTTCTTCTGGTCCGATGCCCATAACACTGAACACACGCTCCTGGAGGTCTCGCCGGTGAATACGGATCGAACCCCCACCGATCTCGTTGCCATTGCATACGATGTCGTAGGCGTTGGCCAATGCGGGACCCGGATCGGTGTCAAACGTATCCGAGTATTCTGGTTTGGGAGCGGTAAACGCGTGGTGCACGGCTGTCCAGGCACCGGCACCAAGTGCTACGTCGCCTTCGGACTTCGCCTGTGCGGTGGGCTTGAACAACGGCGCGTCTACGACCCACACGAAGGACCACTCGTCGGGGTCGATCAGACCGAGGCGATCGGCGATCTCAAGGCGGGCTGCGCCAAGGAGTGCCCTTGAGGCATCAGGATCGCCTGCGGCAAAGAAGATGCAGTCGCCGTTGATGGCACCGGTAGCCTGCGCCAGCCCCGCGCGCTCTTCCTCCGAGATGTTCTTGGCGACAGGGCCGCCCAGCGTGCCGTCTTCTTGCACCGTTACGTAGGCAAGTCCTCGGCCACCACGCGACCGCGCCCACTCCTGCCACTTATCGAAGGTGCGACGCGGCTGAGAAGCTCCGCCGGGCATGACGACGGCCCCCACATATGGAGCGTTGAAGACGCGGAAAGGCGAGTCCTTGAAGTACTCCGTGAGGTTGACCAGTTCCAAATCGAAACGTAGATCGGGTTTGTCGGAACCAAAACGCTCAATGGCTTCAGCGAACGGCATATGTGGGATGGGCGTCGGGATGTCGTATCCGATCACCTTCCAAATGGCCTTTAGTACGGCCTCCGCGGTTTCGATGACGTCGGACTGCTCAACAAAACTCATCTCAATATCAAGCTGGGTGAACTCCGGCTGGCGGTCAGCACGGAAGTCCTCATCCCTGTAGCAGCGTGCAATCTGAAAATAACGCTCCATTCCAGCGACCATCAACAGCTGCTTGAACAACTGCGGTGACTGCGGCAGCGCGTACCACGATCCCGGAGACAATCGAGCCGGAACCAAGAAATCCCTAGCACCCTCAGGGGTCGAACGGGTCAGCGTCGGAGTCTCGATCTCAGTGAAACCTCGATCGAACAGGACGTCGCGGGTCACCTTGCCCATTTCAGAACGGACCCGAAGTGCACGAGCTGCTGAAGGACGACGAAGGTCAAGGTAGCGGTACCTCAGTCGTACCTCTTCGCCGGCCTCCGGTCCATCCGAATGGCTGGAAACCTGGAATGGGAGCGGTGCGGAAGTGTTGAGGATCTGGACGTCATCCGTGTAGACCTCAATCTCACCCGACGCAAGGTTCGGGTTCTCGTTTCCCTCAGGACGTTTGGACACCCTGCCGGTTACTTGCAGAACATATTCGGGGCGCAGTCTGTGCGCGACTTCCTCGTCACGAACCACAATCTGAGCGATACCTGTAGCATCCCGAAGGTCAATGAAGACAACCCCTCCGTGGTCACGGCGGCGGTCGACCCAACCGGCGAGCGTTACTTCTTCGCCAATCAAATCAGCACCAAGCTGGTTCATGTGATGTGTTCGCAGCACTAGCAGGCCTTTCTAGACGGTCCGTTGCGTCAAGAGATTCTACGCCGTACATCACTGCTTAGAGAATCGAGCGCCGGAGTATCCTTGAGTTTATGACCGCGCTGTCTGTGCGCGGCTTCTTTTTTGCCTGAAGAACGAGGACTACCATGACCGATGCGGAAAACCCGGAAAACGCCGTGCGTTTCGCAGACCTGGGTTTGCCCGAGGAACGGCTCCGCACACTGGACGCCCTTGGTTTCGAACACCCGACACCCATTCAGGAGCAGTCGATCCCGGTGCTCCTTGAGGGGCGCGACGTGGTGGGTATCGCTCAGACTGGTACCGGTAAGACCGCTGCGTTCGGCCTACCTCTCCTGGGACGGGTTGACCCCGACACGCCCGCCACACAGGCGCTAGTGCTCGCCCCCACACGTGAGCTTGCTCTCCAAACCACCACGGCACTCAAGGCGCTCGCTGGACGTGACAGCGGGATTCGAATCATTACGGTGTACGGAGGCGCCTCATACGTGCCACAGCTGCGTGCCCTACGCGAGGGCACCCAGATCGTCGTGGGAACTCCCGGGCGCATAATCGACCTCATCGATCGTGGATCGCTGGATCTTTCCTCAGTGAACACTCTTGTCCTTGATGAGGCCGACGAGATGCTTCGCATGGGATTTGCCGAGGAAGTAGACACAATCCTTCAGAATGTGCCCGAGGAACGCCTAACAGCCCTCTATTCGGCCACCATGCCTAGTGTGATCGCCAAGGTGGCGAAGCAGCATCTGAAGGATCCGGTCAGGATCGAAGCATCCAGCCCTTCCTCAACGGTAGATACCATCCACCAGACCTATGCACTGGTGCCTCCCAAGCTTCGCTTCGAAGCTCTGGCCCGGTTCCTTTCTATTTCCAGCGCGGGAGCCGCGATCGTCTTCGTTCGCACCAGGAAGGATGCCGAGGAGATCTCGCTGAATCTTTCCGCGCGAGGATTCCGCGCTTCTGGGATCTCCGGAGACATTGCCCAGCGTGAGCGCGAACGGCTGCTCGATGGACTGCGACGCGGGTACCTAGACGTACTTGTCGCAACTGACGTCGCGGCCCGCGGGATTGACGTGGACCGAGTGGGACTGGTCGTAAACTACGAGGCTCCTCTTGAGCCCGAACAGTACGTCCACCGCATAGGTCGCACTGGACGTGCTGGCCGTACCGGCGAATCGCTGACACTCTTCACACCCAGAGACCAGCGAAAGCTCCGTCAGATTGAACGCGTGACAGGCACCAAAATAAACCACGTGGCAGTACCGACAGCTACGGAGGTAAGGACTGATCGGGCGCTCACTGTCCTTACACGCGCTCTAGAGCGTCCCGAGCCCGCTTCGGAAGCCGTGGTGAAGCTCCTTGAGGCTCAGCGCGATGCCGGGCTCCGATACCGCGATATTGCTGCGACTTTGCTGTCTGCTGCGGCCCAGCCACGCAGTCTCGGAGAGGCCAGCGTGTCTGCCCAGGATCGTTTCGACGAGCAGTTCTCCTCCGTCGAAACGACCGCAAGACGCGACGGTGGCCGCCGGGACGGACGCCGCGAAGGTTCCCGGAAAGACCGTGAACCATTCCGCGCTAAAGATGGATACACACGCAAGTACCGGATCGAAGTCGGAAAGCGAGACGGTGCGAAGGCCGGTGCCATCGTCGGTGCCATCACTGGCGAAGCTGGACTCCGTGGCTCCAACGTGGGAAAGATCGACATCTTTCCCTCATTCTCAGTCGTAGAACTCGACTCCGAACTGTCGACCAGTCAAATGAAGAAATTGGACAAGGCAACGGTGCGCGGACGACGACTTCATATCTCGGTCGATCGAGGCGCAAAACGAAGCGAGCACCGCAGCACAACCAAGAGTGGTTCTTCTAGGTCGTCCTCTTCACAAGTCGGCTTCAGCAAGAAGAGTCGCAGCAGGCGCTAGCTCTAGGGGCGGGCTACCTGTGGCTTCAGGTCTTCTACCGGTGGCATCCACAGGTCGGCGTTCGCTTCAGTCTGCTCCCCTGTCCTGATGTCCTTAACGGCATCCGGCTCTCTGGCGGTTCCAGGGAACCAGACGTATGGAATTCCTCGTTTCTCCGCGAGTCGAATTTGCTTGCCGAATTTCTGAGCTGAGGAAGAAACCTCCGTGCTGATACCCCTGCGACGCAACTGCGTCGCGATCGTCTCAGAGTTTGCGCGCGATTCCTCGTCATTCACAGCGACCATCACGACAGTTGGGGTTGGACGACTTGGAACCAGCAACCTCTCACGCAGGATCAGTGATACCAGCCTGGATACTCCAATGGACAGCCCCACACCCGGGTAAGTTCTTTTGCCTTCGGAAACGAGCTTGTCGTATCGGCCACCCGAGCAGATCGAACCAAATTCCTCGAACCCCGGAACGATGGTCTCGTACACCGAACCCGTGTAGTAGTCCAGGCCGCGGGCGATCCTCAGTGATGCTCGCACCTGTCCGGGAGCAACCCGACTCGCTCCCTCAAGCAATGAGCATAGTTCTCCCAAGCCTTCATCTATGTCCTCACCCTGAACTCCCAGATCTTCCACCCGCTGTCGTAGTTCACAGGGATCGGATGTCTGGATGCGCGCGATACGCAGTATCAGGTCGATTTGCGAATTACTTATGCCAAGTCCGGTGAGCTCCGAACTGACACCTTCTTCGCCCACTTTGTCGTACTTGTCGAGGACCCGGAGAAGGGCCGCGAAGTCCTCTAGGGAAACAGAAGTAGCACCTTCGTCCTTGTCTCCACCGGTAAGTAACGCTTGCAGCAGCTTGCGATTGTTGACCTCCATGAGCACGGGACCGATTCCAAGCGCGTCGAGGGCTTCCAACATGACCTGGGCCGCCTCCACCTCGTGGTGGAACGCCAGGGTTTGAAAACCAACAACGTCCACGTCAGCCTGGGTGAACTCGCGGAAGCGTCCCTCCTGAGGACGCTCCCCTCGCCACACTTTCTGGATCTGATATCTGCGCAGCGGAAACACAAGATCATTCGAGTTCTGCAACACATAGCGAGCCAACGGAACGGTCAAATCGAAGTGCAGCCCAAGTGCACGCGATGCCGGCTCGGTCGTAGGCATGCCGACAGCAGCAGCTTCACGTGCCGATTGGAGACGCTGAAGCAGATAGACCTCTTTGGAGGTCTCCCCCTTCGCCTCAAGAGCTGACAGCGGTTCCACTGCCCGAGTTTCCAGACCCACAAATCCGTGCAGTTCAAAAACCCTTCGCAGGCAGTCGGTAACGTGTTGCTCGACTATCCGTTCAGCAGGGAGCCACTCGGGGAAACCGGAAATGCTGTGCTTTGCCACATTTACTCCTTGGGCTAGCGTGCACTAGCCGATTCTTCTTGCTCGCCTCACGTAAGCGTTCGTGTCCAGTTCCTTCTGCCACGTCGTGTGGGGACCGTGCCCCGGGTACAGCGTGGTACGAGGGTCGAGGACGTTGCACAGAGTTCGTAAACTCTGGCGCATTTCGTCCTCGTCCCCTCCGGGCAGATCTGTTCGTCCGACGGAGCCCGCGAAGACTACGTCACCACTGAACGCCTTTAGATCGCCAGGACCATTGTCTGCAGATGCTACGAGGAATACCGCCGAACCGGGAGAATGACCCGGTGCCGGGATTGCCCGGAGATGAACGTTCGCGGCAGGTTCAAAGGATAGGTCGTCAATCTGCTGCACATTGACCGGGATCTCCCACGGAACTACGTCCAGATTGGCGGCACTCAAACCCAATGCACCTGCAGGGTCCTGAAGGAAGTATCGATCAGGTCCCGTGATGTAGACAGGCACTCGAGAACTCGCCACGTTCGCTGCTTGGGCCGCAGATACCAGAGGAGCGGCCTCCCACACATGGTCTGCGTGCCCATGTGTCAAGAGAACTGAAGCGAGCTGAAGACCCTCGTATTCGAGAAACTCAACTACCGGAGCCGTTATCCCGGCCCCCGGATCGACAACGAGCACTTCCTTTCCGGACCACACTACGTAGCAGTTTGCGTCAAATAGCTCCGCCGGGAACCGTTGCATTTGCAGCATGTTCGAAACGGCCTACTCCATTGAGGTGCTGATCTGGTCGAACCACATCTGCTTGGTCGCCAAAGCGTCGCTTACTTCCTTCGCACGCTTTGCATCACCGGACGCTTCAGCCTTGGCCAGATCAGCCTTTAGTTCGTTGATCGAATCCTCAAGCTGAGCGAGCATACCGGTCGCACGAGCCTTGGTCTCCGGGTCGGAGCGGCGCCACTCACGTCCCTCCGCTTCACGAAGCGCTCTCTCAACCGCCTTCAAGCGCCCTTCAACTCGAGAGACATCACGAGATGGAACCTGCCCTACTTCGTCCCACTGGTCTTGAATTACGCGAAGTTTGGCACGGAAATCGTCAAGATCTCCAATCGGAAGTAGCGCTTCCGCCTCAGTGGCCAGGTCTTCCTTCTTTTTGAGATTGTCAGAGAAAGCCTCGTCAATAGCGCGATCATGAGCCCGTCGGCTATCAAAGAAGACCTGCTGGGCCGCTCGAAATCTGGCCCACAGCTCGTCATCTTCCTTTCGTGATGCACGGCCGACACGCTTCCACTGGTCCATCAAATCGCGGTACGCGGCGCTCGTTCCACGCCAATCCTCAGATGTCTGAAGCGCTTCAGCTTTTGCGATCAACTCTTCCTTCTGCGTCCTAGCCTCCCTCTGCTGTTTATCCAGAGCAGAGAAGTATTGACGGCGCCCACGGTCAAAGGTGGTGCGTGCCTGGGAGAAACGCTTCCACAAGCTGTCCTCAGAGGACTTATCCAGACGAGGACCCTTTCGCTGAAGATCACGCCATTCGTCAAGCAGTTCGCGCAGTTGCTGACCGGATTGCTTCCATTGGGTCTTCTCGGCAGGTTGAGCTGCAATCTCTTCTGCCTGCACAACAATTGTTGTACGACGTTCAAGAGCCTCAGCGCGTGCAGCCTTGCGCTCTTCACGTAACTGGGACTTGCGAGCTTCCGCACGGACTTTGAGGTCTTCCAAGCGGGTGCGCAATGTCGGCAAATCTCCGACTACCGCCGGTTCCTTGAGTTGTTCGTCCAGCGTCTTGATAGTGACGTCAATGTCCTTCGGCGGCAACGAAGGAAGACGCGCCTCAAATAGATTAACCGTGGCTTCGAGGTCGAGGAATCGACGAACATACAGGGCCAGAGGGTCCTCAGGAAGTTCGTCGGGGTATGAACCAACAGAGCGCTCATCCGCACCGTCCAGGACCCATACCGTACCTTGATCGTCGATGCGACCAAACATGGATTGGATGGCGATTTGCGCGCGCAGCCTCACTGCTGCCGCGTCAGAAGCAGCCCTGTCCACCACGATCTTTTCGGCCACAGGCCTGTCTTCGACGGTCGTGTCCTCAACTGCTTTGTCATCGGGATCCTGTTTCTTGTCAACAGCAGCTTCCTGCACGCCTTCGTCGGCGGCCGGTGCTGGTTCCGATGTTCCTTCCGATTCCACAACCGGTTCTGATGTTTCCTTCACCTCCACTGCTTCAGCAGGCGTTGATTCCGCAACGGTGTCGGCAGCCGCCTCTGCGGCCTTCTGGTCAACTTCAGCGTCTAACACTTGGTCAGTGGACGTGATGTGGGTGTTGTCACTCACGGCAATCCTCACGATTCCGGGCCCGTTAGGGCCGGTAGCACTCCCGCGATTACGGAAGCGGCGCGGTATTTCTCGAAAACATATTACCGCTATCCAGACTAGTCAGAACGCGCAGTTCTGCCCATTCGGCGGGTAGCCTCAAAAACACCGTCTACTCGGCGCAGACTGGCAAGTACGGTATCCAAGTACGTAACACCAGGTAAGCCGAAGGTAAATCGGGCTGTTGCAATCTGTTCGTTGCTAGTCGACATCGAGCCTGAAATAATGTCCACCTTGTGGTCCGACAGCACCTGAGACATGTCGTTCAGCAGCCCTGGGCGGTTCAAGGCACGGATTTCGATCTCCACCAAGTATTGACCACCGGTCTGATTACTGGACCAAGACACATCGACGAAACGCTCCGGATGCTCTTCTTGCAGCCTCACTGCATTGACACAGTTGTCTCGATGGACTGACACTCCTTGTCCACGAGTGATGAAGCCAACAATGGAATCACCCGGCACCGGCGTGCAGCAACGGGCAAGTTTCACCCACACCTCATTGGCACTCATGCCCTCAACATTCACTGCGGCATCTTGACCCGCAGACGCGGGTGCCTTTGAAGGGGATACTCCCGGAATTATGCCCTCGGCCAGAGTCTCCTCAGTCCCTTGGTCTCCACCCAGGTTCTCTACTAATTTTCCAACGACGTTTGCCGCAGATATGTGGTTCTCGCCCACGGCGGCGTAGAGCGAAGAGACGTCCCGGTAACCCATGGAACTGACTACAGACATGAGTGCCTGATGAGACATGAGCCGTTGAATCGGCAGATTCTGCTTTCTCATCGCCTTTGCGATGTGCGACTTACCTCGATCAATGTTGTCTTCTTTGCGTTCCTTCGTGAACCAAGCCTTGATTTTGGATTTGGCGCGTGAGGAGGACACGAAGTCCAGCCAATCACGCGAAGGAGCTCCCTTGCCCGGCTGTGCTGTGATGATCTCGACGGTGTCGCCGGACTCCAGTACCGTATCCAACGAAACCAGGCGTCCGTTCACTCGGGCACCCATCGTCCGGTGTCCCACCTCTGTGTGCACAGCGTAGGCGAAGTCAACGGGCGTCGCCTTTGGAGGCAGTGAGATAACCTGGCCCCTGGGCGTGAAGACATAGACTTCATCGCCAGCGATCTCATAGCGCAACGAGTCGAGGAACTCTTCCGGATCCCCCGTTTCACGCTCCATATCCACGAGCATTCGCAGCCAGTTCATCTGCTCCTTCGGCGACATCCGGTCGCCGTCCGCTCCCTGGTTCGGATTCTGCTTGTAGCGCCAGTGGGCTGCGACACCATACTCCGCCCGCTCATGCATTTCGAAGGTGCGTATCTGCACTTCTATCGGACGCCCACCCGGTCCAACCACAGTCGTGTGCAACGACTGGTAGAGATTGAACTTCGGCATCGCGATGTAATCCTTGAATCGCCCTGGAATCGGGTTCCACCTCGCATGGATTGCACCAAGCACTCCGTAGCAATCCTTTACCGTTTCGACAAGGACACGGACTGCCACCAGATCGTAAATCTCGTCGAACTGCTTACCTCGAACTACCATTTTTTGGTAGATGGAGTAGTGATGCTTTGGACGCCCTGTGACAGTTCCCGAAACCTTCGACTCGCGCAGATCAGTTTCAATTTTGCCGATCGCATCGTTCAGATAGTTGTCTCTTTGCGGTGCACGTTCAGAGACCAGGTGGTCAATTTCCTCGTACACGTCCGGTAGCAGAGTCCTAAATGAGAGCTCCTCCAGCTCCCATTTGATGGTGTTCATGCCAAGTCGATGCGCCAAAGGAGCGTATATTTCGAGTGTTTCTCGTGCTTTGTGCTTGGCGGACTCCGGAGAAACGTAACGCCAGGTGCGCGCATTGTGAAGGCGATCGGCAAGTTTTATGAGCAGGACTCGAATGTCCCTACTCATCGCCACGATCATCTTGCGTAGTGTCTCTGACTGGGCTGCTTGACCGTAGCTAATCTTGTCGAGTTTTGTCACCCCATCAACCAAATGAGCTGTTTCTTCGCCAAAGTCCTCGGTCAACTCTTCAACTGTGTAGTCAGTGTCCTCGACTGTATCGTGCAGAAGGGCTGCAACCAGCGTCGGCGGTGTCATCCCTATCTCAGCGAGAATCGTGGCGACGGCGACTGGATGGGTGATATACGGTTCGCCAGACTTGCGCATTTGTCCACGGTGGCAATGCTCTGCGGTCCGGTACGCTTTCTCGATCTTCGAGATATCGACACGAGGATGGTGTGCCTTGACCGCCCTCAGCAGCGGTTCAATCTCGGGAATAGTTGCACGGCCACGCGATCCGAGCCATGCCAATCCCGAGCGAACAAACGAACCCGAGGCACTAGTCCTGGGTGGTTCGGGAGTTGGGTGATCGGTCATCCCTAAATGATAGAACCCCATGCCGGGCCTCGCCCATTTGTACGCGCTGGCGGGCGGAGTCCGCGCAGATGTGTGAGGGCTATCTGCCGCATCTACGTGCCCTGTAGGCAAAAACCGGCTTGAAAACGAAAATTATTGCCTACAACGCTCACAGATACGGAAGCAAGCCAACCAACAAAAAGGAGCGGGTCCCGGAAACCCGGAACCCGCCCCCACAAACAAGACTTCTAGTGCAGCCCTATTCGCGATATGTCTACTAGAAAGTCAGAAGCTGTCTAGAAGGATTCGTCAACTGCGACGACAGTCTGAATGTCGACATCGGGCAGCCGATCACGTCCTCCCAACTCGATCAGTTCAAGTAGCACCAACACACCGACAACTTCTGCCCCGCAACCGCGGAGCAGTTCGATAGCTGCGCTCGCGGTGCCTCCGGTGGCCAATACATCGTCGACGATAAGTACCCTGGCACCTTGCGGAACTGTCTCAGTGCGCAATTCCAAAGTCGCTGTACCGTACTCCAGCTCGTAGTCCACGCTGATCACGGGTCCGGGCAGTTTTCCCTTCTTGCGGGCGGTCAGCATGCCCACTCCCAACTCCGCAGCGATCGGAGCAGCAAGAATGAACCCGCGGGATTCCAGTCCAACAACGAAGTCGATCTTGCCTCGATAGTGATCTGCCAGGCCCTTCGTCAACTCACGGAATGCTTCACCGTTCGCCAACAACGGGGTGATGTCGCGGAATAGTACATCCGGCTCCGGGAAATCCGGAACCAACCCGATATTCTCCTGGACAATCTGCTCTAGGCGTGGATCGAGTGACTCACTCATTTGCTTGAGCGACCCTTCTTCCGCTTTGGCTGTGCCTTCTGCCCCAGGTGCTGTCCCGGAGTCTTCTGTGCAACAGCGACGCTCACAAGTCCTTCTACCGCTTCGCCAGACTCGGAAGTGGCCGCCAATGCGCGACGTGCACGTGCCTCAAGGACCTGCTCATTCTTCTTCTTGGTTCCCTTGCGGGCATTTTGGATGAGTGCAAGGGATGGAGCCCCCACGAAGATAGACGAGTAGGTACCTACGATCATTCCGACGAACAGGGCCAGAGAAATATCTGTCAGAGTACCTGCACCCAGCAGAAACGCACCAATGAAGAGAATCGAAGCGACCGGCAGCAACGCAACAACTGAAGTGTTGATTGAACGAACCAGTGTCTGGTTGACACCCAGATTAACCAGTTGGCCATATGTATAACGGTCTTGATCCTGGAACCTAGCCGTAGTCTCTCGGATCTTGTCGAACACAACCACCGTGTCGTACAGAGAGTATCCAAGAATCGTCAAGAAGCCGATGACGGTAGCGGGAGACACTTCAACCTGAGTGAGCGCAAAGAATCCAACCGTGACCAGCAGGTCGTTTGCCAGAGCGATCAGCGCAGCCGCAGACATCGCCCATGAACGGAAGTAGATCGTCATGATCAAGGCGACCAGCACTACGAAGATGATTATCGACTGAATCGCCTTCTTAGTGATGTCCTGGCTCCAGGTTGCACCAACCGAGTTGGTCTGAACGTCTTCCGCACTCACTCCATATGCTTCAGCAAGGTCATTGCGTAGCCCCTGTGTAGCTGAAGTCTCCAGACTTTGGGTCTGTACGCGGATGCCATCAGTGCCAAGCGAGGAGACACGTACGTTCTCCGTTATGCCGTCAGCAGCGAGGACATCGTATGCCTTTTGCTGATCGACCGTGGATACACCGGACACGATGAACTGCGTACCGCCCGAGAATTCGATGGATGGGTTCAGTCCCCGCGTCATCACCAAGATGAGCGAGATGAGAACGAGCACGGCACTGACGCCTAGGAATACCTTTGATTTCCCGATGATGTTGTACGAGCGCTTGCCCGAGTAGAGTTCATTGCCCCATGTCGCATAACTAGGCATCAGTATCCTCCTTTTCGCCTTCTGCGGAGTCATTGTCAGTTACTGCGGGGGCTTCGATCCCATCGAAGTTCGCCTGTTCAGACTGCTGTCTTGCGAGCCGCCGCCGCTCAGCAAGCGAAAGACGCGGTCCGTCCTCGCTCTGGGCTACGGCCGCGACACCGGCACCGACCAGTACGGGCTCCCTATTGCGATCTTTCTTGTCTGCCGCATCTGACGGTTCCTTTGCACCACTGATATCCACTCGCCCACGACCCTTGTAGGACACTGAGGCACGGGCACCAAGAGACTTCGGATCAAGACCGGACAGCTTGTGTCCACCTCCGTAGAACCTAGTCTTGATCAGCAACTGCAGCATCGGGTGTGTGAACGCAAAGACCACTAGGAGGTCAACAAGTGTTGTGACACCGAGTGTGAACGCAAATCCCTGAACACCGCCGACAGCCAGAACATACAAGACGATCGCGGCAACAAGGTTCACCGTGTCGGAGATAAGGATGGTGCGCTTCGCGCGATCCCATCCGTCATCTACGGCTGTGACAAGGGGCCGACCTTCGCGAACTTCATCTCGAATACGTTCGAAGTAGACGATGAAGGAGTCGGCGGTTATGCCGATCGCGACAATCAAACCTGCCACACCGGGCAGCGACAGTCGATATCCCATCCACCAAGACAGTAGCGTGACAACTAGGTACGTAATGACTGCGGCAAGAAGCAGTGATCCAGCGGAAAGCAGAGACAAGCCCCGGTACTGCCAGACCATGTATAGGACTACCAGGAGCAATCCGATAAGCCCTGCCCACAGGCCTTTCTCCAGGTGGCTAGAACCAAGAGTCGCAGAGATCTGCTGTTCTGACTGGACTTCAAAATTCAAAGGAAGCGAACCGAACTGAACCTGGTTGGCCAATGACTGCGCCTCTGCTGCAGAGAAGTTTCCAGTGATCTGTGCCTTGCCATCGCTGATGGGAACATTCATCGATGGCGCAACGATTACATTTCCGTCCAAGACGATCGCAAAACGATTTCGAGTGGGATCGGTATCCTTCAGACCATACAAGCGGGTGGATGACTCCGCGAACAGCTTCGCGCCCTCACCGTCTAGCTCCAGGCTCACAGCATACTGACCGGTGGGCTGACCAGTGGCGGTGTAGTCCGGCGTGGCGGTGGCATTTATGATGTGGGTGCCCTCTACATCCACTGGTCCAAGGATGTACTTGGACTGCCCGTTGACATCACAAGCCGCCATCGGCTTCTCCGGATCATCTGCAACTTCCTGAGTCATTGACTCCGGGTTGGTGCAGTCGAGAAGTAGGAAGTCGTGGTTCACCTGTTCTGTGATCCAGAGCGGATCCGAGTTATCGGTGGGGTCACCGGTTGGAGTATTTGAGAGCTCCCCATCGCCATCCTTGTCCGCGATCGCAAGAGCGGCATCTTCGACAGAAAGGTTGGCCTGAGAATCCTCCTCACCGCTCTGCACACCGCTTTGAACTAGCTGAGACGGATCAAGCCCATATGGTTCTCCGACTTGTAGTACCGGACGAAAACGCATAGTGGCAGATGAGCGAACCAGGTTAAGGATTTCCTCGTCAGCGTCTCCGGGTATCGCAACAACAATGTTGTCGGTACCTAAAGTACTGATCTCAGTTTCCGCGACACCCGAAGCGTCAACGCGCTGGCGGATGATGCTGACCGCCTCATTCATGTCCTCTTGAGAGATGGTGCGCCCTTCGGCGCCGTCTTGAAGCCGCGGTGTGAGAATCAGCTGGGTCCCGCCTTCAAGGTCCAACGCAAGCTTCGGAGTGAGAGACACTCCCGTTGCGAAGTGACCGATGGTGAGTGCCACGATGCCGATGACTATTGCAACCGCGAGGCCGATTAGCGGCCGTGCTGGGTTCTTCTTCTTGGTAGCCAAATGTTTACAGCCTTGTCAATCAATCCGGGGATGGCCCCGGCTTTGGAGTTGCACGCAGCGAGCCTTTCGCTGGTGAACGATTAGCGGTCGTTGTCCTGGTTAAGATCGTCGGGGTCTATTGGTAAGTCGGAGTCCGAAACGTCCAAAATGTCCACGTCGATTGTTTCGTCTTGGACTGCCTCAAACGGGGGCTCAAGTTGGCCGCTGATGGCAGCTTTGAGCCAATAGGTCTCCTCGCCACTTGGGCTCTCGAGGATCACCACATCGCCGTCCGTGTCAACGTAGCGACCAAAGAAACCAGAGAACGTTTGCATCCAGACTCCGGGTTCAAGCCCGTCACCGAACATCTTCTCGCGTTCTTCCTGACGCCTCTTCTGCGACCTTTTGCCCATGTAGTTCATCAGGAACAAACCACCGAACAGGATCACCACCATGATGATGATCCCGGTACTTCCTTCGCCCACGCTGATTTTCTCCCATCACTAGTAGGACACGTTGCGCCCCAAGCAGTCTAGGCCATTGCGAAGTACACCATGAACGTGGGTGCGGTCACGAATTGAACAAATCTGGGCGCTGTGGAGCAACTAGACCCAGGTGATCCCAAGCCTTTTGTGTTGCAACCCTGCCCCTTGGCGTGCGCATCAGGAATCCTTGCCGTACCAAATAGGGTTCAGCAACCGTCTCCAAGGTTTCTGCTTCATCCCCCACAGTATGGGCTAAAGTCCCAAGTCCAACGGGTCCACCACTGAAGTTTCGGCAGATCGCATCAAGCATCGCACGGTCCAGACGGTCCAAACCCAACGCATCCACTTCGAACACTGTCAGTGCCTCACGGGCAGAATCAAGATCAACCTGAGAACGACCATGGACTTCGGTGTAGTCAACTACTCGGCGAAGCAAGCGGTTAGCGATTCGCGGTGTCCCTCTGGAACGAAAAGCAATTTCCTTGCCAGCCGAATCTTCAAGGGGTGCCCCCAGCAGGCCTGCACTTCGCCGTACCACCCGAGCCAGGTCCTCCGGAGAATAGAACTCAAGGTGAGCCGTGAATCCAAAACGGTCCCTAAGCGGGGCTGGAAGCAGGCCCGAGCGCGTAGTGGCTCCAACGACAGTGAACCTGGGGAGTGTAAGAGGAATCGAGGTTGCTCCAGGTCCCTTGCCTACAATGATGTCGACGCGGAAGTCCTCCATCGCTAGGTACAACATCTCTTCTGCAGTGCGAGCCAATCGGTGGATCTCATCGATGAACAGCACGTCGCCGGGTTGAAGTGACGAAAGTATCGAAGCTAGATCCCCGGCATGTTGGATGGCGGGCCCGGATGTGAGGCGCAACGACGCTCCCATCTCCAAAGCGATGATCATGGCCAGCGTGGTCTTGCCCAGTCCGGGAGGTCCCACTAGAAGCACATGGTCAGAAGGTTCGCCCCTGCCCCGTGCGGCATCAAGGACAATTCCCAGCTGTCGGCGAACTGCCGGCTGCCCCACGAACTCGTCTAGTGAACGAGGACGAAGTGCTGCCTCGGCGGCACGCTCGATCTCTGTCGCATCTGGGCCGACAATCCGGAATCCGCTATCTTGACGTCGGTCGTCAAAAGACTTGTCATCCATGGGCACCGCCACCGATACCCGCAGACCCCAACGCCGACAAAGCTGCACGCAGCATCGCTTCGACACTGTCATAGTCGCTGTCAAGCGCACCCACTGCTCGGGATGCTACGGCCCGCGGCCACCCAAGTTGCTCAAGCCCAGCTTCAACGGCATCTCTCATCGCATCGTTCACAGTAGATGTGGAGGCAAGCGGAACTCCCGCAACCGGTGCTCCTAACTTGTCTCCAATTTCCAGTACCATCCTCTGCGCAGTCTTCTTGCCTACACCGGGAATCCGCTGAAGCGACACGATATCCTCAGAACTAACCGCCAATCGAAGTCCTTCAACTCCCAACGCATCCACCGCAGCCAAGGCTAAGCGCGGCCCAATGCCACTGACCGTGAGTAGAACGTCGAACGTGTCCCGGCCCGAAGCGTCCTCGAACCCGTATAGGGTCAGCGAGTCCTCACGAACGACCAAAGTGGTGTGGAGGGCGACGTCCACGACTGTCTCAATACTGGAACCAATAATGGCCACAGTGGACTGAGGGCATTCAATACGCAACCCTAAGCCACCTACGCTCACCACAACATGGCCATCCCCGGCCACCAGTAAGGGACCGCTTACCGAAGAAATCATGGTCACCACTTTCTCGAACAACTGTACGATACCAGTGCGTTCCAACAGAACTGTGCTCCGCACCCAGCGTGGCTATTTCTCTCGATTCTTGGGTGGGAGTCTTCGTGGGTCCACTGCACCTCGACGCTTCTGATCGGCAGCTGCTTGCGCCCATATCTGCTGCGCGGGCGTCAACTTACCCTTTGAAGTCACACGTCCTGAGAGCGAGACCTCGATCTGACTGTCTCCGCCAGCTCCAACAAGTCCCGTACCCCTCCACGCATGGCAGATCGCGATTGCCAAAGCGTCGGCCGCGTCAGCCGGCTTAGGTGGAGAGTCCATCCTCAGGATCCGCGCAACCATGTGCTGCACCTGCGACTTCCCGGCAACACCGGAACCGGTGACGGCCGCTTTGACCTCGGAGGGGGTGTAAATGGCAAGAGGCAGGCCCGCTCGGCCGACTTCAGCCATAGCGATCCCCATTACCTGGGTTGTGGTGGTCACGGATTGGAGGTTGTCTTGAGTAAACACGCGCTCTATCGCAACCACTTCCGGTTCATGGACAGCGAGTGAGTCACGTACCCCGTTTGCCACATCGCGCAATCGGAACTGAAGCGGCAACTCGGGTTTGGTCCTCACGACTGCCACATGCACTAGGGATGCGCGTCTAGAAGCATCGACCTCGACGACGGCGACACCGCACCTTGTCAGGCCCGGATCGATCCCCATCACTCGCACGGAATTACTGCCTCACGAAGCGGTCGACGAAGTATCCGTGCATGGTTGATTCATCGCTCAACTCGGGGTGGAACGACGTAGCCAAGACTCGGCCCTGAGAGACCGCCACGATTGGATGATCAGACCCCGGGCGTCCTGATCGTGCCAACACTTCGACTTGATCGCCAACACTCTCAAAGATCGGCGCGCGGATGAAGACGGCGTGCACGGACGCATCCAGACCCTCCACTTTGAGTTCTTCCTCGTGCGAATGGGCTTGCGACCCAAAAGCGTTGCGCCGAACGACCGCGTCAATTGCGCCAAGTGTCCTTTGGTCGGGAGTCCCCCCAACGATCGAGTCAGCAAGGAGAATCATACCCGCGCACGTACCCCAAGTGGGTAAACCTGACTGAATCAACTCTCGAAGAGGGTCGAAGATCCCCGTAGAAACTAACAACTTTGAGATTGTTGTCGACTCTCCACCAGGAATGACGATTCCGTCTAGACCCTCGAGTTCCTCAACTTTGCGAACCCTTACCGGCTCGGTGCCCACCTCACGCAGAAACGCGAGGTGTTCGACCACCCCACCTTGAAGAGCAAGGACGCCGACTCTCGGACTTTCTACCATCCGCGCTCCGCCAGCCGATGCGGCTCGGGGATTTCGTCGACGTTGATACCGACCATCGGCTCTCCAAGACCGCGCGATACCTCTGCAATGACGGCAGGATCGTCGTAGTATGTGGTGGCCTTGACAATCGCGGCTGCACGCTTGGCGGGATCACCTGACTTGAAAATACCGGAGCCGACGAAGACTCCCTCCGCTCCAAGCTGCATCATCATCGCCGCATCTGCGGGAGTGGCAATACCACCCGCTGTGAACAGCACAACTGGAAGTGAGCCGGTGCGAGCAACCTCGGCAACCAGGTCATAGGGGGCCTGGAGATCCTTGGCTGCGACATATAGTTCGTCCTCGGGAAGTGAGGTGAGCGCACGGATTTCGTCGCGGATTTGGCGCATGTGCGTAGTGGCGTTAGAGACATCGCCCGTGCCTGCTTCGCCCTTCGAGCGAATCATGGCTGCTCCCTCGTTTATTCGGCGGAGAGCTTCGCCGAGGTTGGTTGCACCGCAAACAAACGGAACGTCAAATGCCCACTTGTCGATGTGGTGGGAGTAGTCAGCCGGGGTCAGAACCTCTGATTCATCGATATAGTCGACTCCAAGCGACTGCAGAACCTGGGCCTCCACGAAATGTCCTATGCGTGCTTTCGCCATGACCGGGATCGACACGGAACTGATTATGCCGTCGATGAGATCCGGATCGGACATTCGCACTACGCCGCCCTGTGCACGGATGTCAGCGGGCACCCTTTCGAGTGCCATAACGGCAACCGCTCCAGCGTCTTCAGCGATTCGTGCCTGTGCGGGTGTGACGACATCCATGATGACGCCACCCCTGAGCATCTGGGCCATACCTCGCTTGACGCGATCGCTGCCAAGTTCAACAGCAGCTTCATTCTTGGCCATAGTCTTTTCATCAGCGCTCATGTCAGTCCTCGTTCTCGAGCTGGGCCACGACCTCATCTGAGAGGTCCATATTCGTGTAGACGTTCTGCACGTCATCTAGATCTTCAAGTGCATCAATCAGCCGAATGACTTTTCGAGCACCGTCAACGTCCAAAGGTACTTCGGTGGAAGCTACGAACTGAACTTCTGCGGAATTGTAGTCAACTCCGGCCTGCTGGAGCGCCTCGCGCACCCCGATCAGGTCCGAAGGTTCACTCATGACAGTGAAGACATCGGCTTCTTGTACGACATCGTCGGCCCCCGCCTCCAATACGATCTCGAACAGTTCATCCTCTGTAGTAGCCGTTGCAGGAACTTCAATGATGCCGCGCCGAGAAAACATATAGGAGACCGAACCTGGATCGGCTAGGGCACCACCGCTACGGCTCAGTGCCAAACGCGTGTCTGATGCGGCTCGATTCTTATTGTCGGTCAGACACTCGATCAGGACAGCCACACCGCCGGATGCATAGCCCTCGTACATGATGGACTGGTAGTCTGCGCCACCGGCCTCTGCTCCGGAACCACGCTTGACCGCGCGATCAATGTTGTCAGCTGGAACCGAGTTCTTCTTCGCCTTCTGAATGGCGTCATAGAGCGTGGGATTCGCGGCGGGATCGCCGCCGCCTGTCCTGGCTGCTACTTCAATGTTCTTGACAAGTCGTGCAAACAGCTTGCCGCGTTTGGCGTCAATGGCTGCTTTCTTATGTTTAGTAGTGGCCCATTTTGAGTGACCCGACATTAGTAGCTACCCTCCGGTAAATTCAACGCCTCGATTCTAACAGTGAGCCGTCAACATCGAGCCTGCAGATTCCATCCCAGCCGCGTACCCAATTTCTCACCAGTTCTGGTAGGTGCACTGGATAGACGTTCGATCTTTCCGCTTCTTCGGCCAGCTCATCGGGGGTGAACCAGCGATATTCGTCTAGTACTTCCTGCTCCAGTTCGGTCAACCGTGCTTGATTTACCTTGATATCACGCCGATCAAGCTGAGCAAGGAAGAAATGCTCGTCCTGTCTAGCCGTCACATTCGCAAACGGGAATTGCGACTCTCGGTACAAGATAGGCCCTTCTAGATCGTCCTCGTTCAGCTGAATGCCAGTCTCTTCGCGCAGTTCACGCAGAGCACACTCCATGTCCGATTCGTGGTCGAGCTTCCCCCCTCCGACAGTAAACCACCAGTTGTGGTCAAGATCGTGAGAGTCGTGACCCCGCAGCAGCAATACGCGTCCGTCGGCATCGAACAGCACCACGCGAGCCGCCTGCCGATGCGGCACACCATCCCCATCAGGCACCCACTCGGGACCCAGATCCGTCATCTCAACTCACTCCTAGCGTGAAAGCGCAACGTGGAGTTCCCCAAGCTCCAGGAACCGGGTTCGCGCGTTCTCCATTTCCACAAGCTCTTCGCGCGCTAGTTGCACCCTCGTTTGGTCGGGGCCCGTTCTCTGCATGTTCACCTGGTCGGAACCCAACCGCCCCGCGGCCACCAGGTACTTGCGCAAAGCTCTTCGCGCTCCTCCACCAACTTTTCGAGCCCACTTCCGTGCGTACCGGCGCGCATCTCGGTTGCATACCATGTTGACCTCTTGGGACGAGACCCAACCGGTTGCCAGATATGGTGCAAGCCCCTCCTGGATCTTCCAACGCTGCCTCCCGGCCAGAACCAGTACCCACACCAGCCACGCAATGAACAATGGCAATTCCACTACCGTGTAGAACAGCAGCCACATTGAACCAAAGTTTGCCAATCCATTCCACAGACCGTGAAGCAGTATCGCGATTAGGAACCCGACGCCAAGACGCCAAGTCCATCCCCACACTCCAGCCCTCTTGAGCATTGCGCTCGCGCAGAAAAAGCCAATGAAAGATGTGGCCATCGGGTGCACGAATGGGCTCAGAATCGCCCTGGCAAAAATTGTCATTCCAAGCACGCTGCTCCCCGAGTACTGCGCCTGCAGGAAATACTGGATGTTCTCCACATAGGCGAAGGCAGCGCCCACGGTGGCAGCGAGTACCAACCCGTTGGTTGCTGACACTACGTAACGCGACGCAAAGAGCATGATTAGGATGACGCCAGCGCCCTTGAACAGTTCCTCTGTGACAGGTGCAATAAATACAGCCGTGCGTGTCTCCGATGTGGCAACATCTCCAAGCGTTGCGATGAAGTCAGAGTAAATAGAACTGTTCAAGATAGCAGCGATCGTCGTTGCGACGCCTCCACCCCACAGGGCTCCAACAATCAGGTAGCGCATCCGTAATGATGCATATCGGTCCGCCCACAGCACTAGGACTGCAACCAGCGTCAAAGGCAGCAGTGCCACCAAAGCGAAAATTCCGACATTCTGGGGGCCTGCAGAGCGCACGTATACCAGGATTGCTGCCACCAGACCGATGACAGAGACGGCTACGACAACCCATTCGCCAAGGGTGAGCACCTTCAGCGGCTTCGGGATACTCTTCCGCAGCCTAGACAACCGCGAAGACTCTATCTTCGTGGCGTCTTGCTTGCTGTCACCCTGTTCCGGTTTCGTAGTTCGGTCGGCACCGCCACCTAGATAGGGAGCCGATCCAGGAGCCCGTCCTTCAGCTGAAATCTCATCGCTTTGTGCCGCCAGCCTGTAGCGCTCCCACGGCATCTGTTCGTCTTCATTAGCCATAGTTCTTCCGTCGCATCAGCCTAAAGCACCTGGTCATCAAGGTCGACATACTGCGGACTCGGCGCGGAACCGGAGAGTCGGAAAGCACGCACCAGAAACTTGGATCGTAGTGCTCGAACCTGCGCCACGTCCTGGTTGTGAAGCACCCTAATGAGTTCGACTCGGTAGCAAGCATCATCAAACGCCTTGAACTGGGCCATTGACACCGGATCCGAGCGGAACTTATCACGCATCTCGGGTGCTAGCTCGGTCCTAATGACACGGGACAGCATCGACTCAGCTCGAAGACGTTCCTCGACAAGTTCAGCTTCAAGTGGCCTCCCTTGGACGACATCCAAACCGTCGGAAGCCAATCCAAGTTCTGCCTTGTCCAGAGCATCGGATGCATGGAATCGAAGCTTCTTGGCGACTTCACGGTCAATCCCGGGTAGCTCCGAAATACGCAGCAACTCCGCTCCCCTCTTGACCAAGCGGCGCCCAAGCCCATTTCGTGAAGAGATCACCCGGCGATGAAGGCGGTCAAGACGACGTGCGAGCCGCAGAAGCAGTAATCCCACCGTCAGCAAAATGATCACGGCAGCCAGGATCGACCAACCCCACCAAGGCATCAGGATTCACCTCTTCCTAGCCTGCCGACGATCTTCTCGTACTGTGTCCCTGTCACGGGAGGTGCACCCCAGGGAACCACCGCGTCATAAACCGCCAGTATTTGGTCGGTGACGGTGATCCAGTCATACATTGCGGACCGGCGGGCTCCGGCCCGAGCCAACGTAGCCGATCTCTCCGGGTCATCCAACGCCTTACACACTTTGTCTGCAAGGTCAGCGCTGTCTCCGTTGCGAAACAGGATACCTGCCTCACCCCCGTCTAGAACTGCCCGAAAGGCAGCGATGTCGGAGGCGATAACCAAAGTATCTGCCGCCATAGCCTCAACAAGAACTATGCCAAACGACTCGCCCCCACGCTGCGGTGCGATATAGACGCTTGCTCCTGCGAGCAGTGATGCTTTCTCTTCGTCCGAGATCTCCCCTAGCAGCGTGACTGAGTCGGGATATTTCTTCAACACCTCGCTAAGCGATTCCGCCTCACCTCGACCGGCAACCAAGAACCTGGTACCGGGATGTTTTGCCAGGATCGTCTCGATTGCCCCGGCAAAGATATGGAGTCCTTTTCGCGGTTCATCTAGTCGGCCGAGGAAGACGATGACGGGACGCTCCGCCGTTGACTGCCACTTGAGCAGAGGTTTGGCATTCGCAAACGCACTGGTGTAAACCCCGTTGGGGATCACCACCGCATCGCCTGCATGGTGTTCAACAAGCGTCCGTCTGGCCTCCTGCGACACAGCGATTCGCGCCGCCAGCTTCTCCATCAATGGTGAGAGCAGCCCCGCCGCGAGAGAACGGGCGCGAGAACGCTCCATAGCAGCGTGAAACGTGCCGACTACAGGCACATTCGCGTGCATCAGTGCAATCAGGCCAACCGAAGGGCTCTCAGGTTCGTGGATGTGGACGACATCGAAGTCGCCTTCCTTCAACCACCGCCTCGTCCTCGACGCCGTAACAGGACCAATCGAAAGCCGGGCAACAGAGCCGTTGAACGGAATAGATACTGCGGCGCCCGTAGACACAAGCCACGGAAGTCCTTCGACACCCTTCGCAGGTGCTAGGACCGACACGTGATGCCCCCTGCGGATTAGTTCTTCTGCTAAGTCCTTGATGTGTACTTGCACGCCGCCAGGCGCATCGAAGGAGTACGGGCATACAATCCCTATTCGCATCGGGCATCCCCCTCCTTCGCCTCCGGGGCTACTGCACGACTTTGGTTGGTTTCGCGTGCATCGCGCGCGCGTTTCCTCGCACGTGCAAGACGGTCCATATCCAGGTCATCAATGAAGACCTTCTGCATCATGTGCCAGTCAACCATGTGGTCAACCATGACGGGAGCAATCGTGTCGACCCACGCCTGTGTCAGAGCTTCAACGTCACTTTGCCCTTCCCTCGCAGCAGGAACCTCGATCGGGTCGGTAAAGTGCGCAAAGATCTTCCATTTCCCACGAATTTTCCGGTACGAAATGTGGCCCGCAATCAGCGGGCGATCAAGCTTCAGAGCCAATGCGGCGGGACCGGCAGCTACCAGGGCCTTCGAAGCTCCTAACTCGACTTCGATGCCCGAACCCGATATGTCCCGATCAGCCAACAGCGGTACGAGAAGCGAACGTCCTCTCACGGTCTCAACCAACTCATTGAAGATGTGCTTGCCCGGCTCTACGCCGAGGATCTCCATTCCTAGGGAGCTGCGGAACTTGACGAACTGGTCGAACAAGTCGCGCGGTTCCAGAACTTCTGCGACCGTGGTTATCCCACCCCAGTTCTGACAAAACCACGCGCCGGCCAAGTCCCAATTGCCAGAGTGAGTCAGCGCGAGGACCAGTGGCCCATCCTGCATCGCAGCATGGGCCCGATCAGCCGTGGGATAGATACAGCCCTCATCGAGTTGCCGGGAAGTCCATCCGGCCATTGAGAACTGCTGGGCGAAACAGCGGAAGTAGGACCGTACGCCCTCCCTGACTTGCTTCTTGGTGACGGGCCCCCCAGAGAAGCGCTCATAATTGGTCTTGAGTTGTTTCACGGATGACCCGTTCAGCAGGTACGTCACGTCAGCAGCAATGTGCGCAACTGTAAGGACAACTGCTTGCGGAAGCCTGGGGATCACCTTCCAGGCAATCCGGTAAGGGGTGCTCTTGTCCACGTTGATCGCCTGCTACCCGGCGGTCGCTTCGTCGGTGAGTGTGCGGCCCTTCAACTGCTTTGCCGTGTAAGCCATGCGCTGAATGATGGTCACGCACGATGCGAACGCAACCCAGACCAAGCCGACTGCATAAGTCCACTCGGGAAATCCCCACTGGGTAATCCCGGCACCTACCAGCGCAATGATCAAACGATCAGTGCGCTCAGCTATCCCCATCTTTGCGATGACTCCGAAGTTTTCCGCGCGTGACCGGGCGTACGGCACGACTCCGATGGCAACCATGCAGATAATTCCAGCCACCAGTGAAACCGTGCGTACCGCACCGTCGGGAAGCCCCACAATGGTCCACCACAGCAACGAACCGAAGACAATACCGTCGGTAATCCGATCCATGGTTGAGTCCAGGAACGCACCATATTCGGATTGTGCGTTTGTCATCCGGGCGAGGACGCCGTCCACGGAATCCATGAAGAGGACGATGCCAAGCAACACTCCGCCTACGGCCAGATGTCCGGTTGCCAGCACTCCCAATGAAAGTCCCGTAATGATGATGGCCGACCCGTATGTCACCATATTTGGGGTGATATGCAGGAAGTGAAGTAGCCTTGCGAAGGGGGTAAAGATCGTTACGGCAACCGAACGTCCGTGATTTCCAAGGACCATTTAGGACTGGGGTTCCTCTCTTGTCTGAGCTTCGTTCGTCGAGCTTTCAGCTATCCGCATGCCTGTCGTCCAAGCGTGTGCTAGCCGTTCCCGTGCGTCGCCCAGCAACTCAGGAAGTGCTTTTGTTCTAGCGATTATCGGGAAGAAGTTTGCATCGCCGGCCCAGCGCGGAACGATGTGCTGGTGTAGGTGCGCAGCTACTCCTGCCCCGGCGACAGCCCCCTGGTTCATGCCTAAGTTGAACCCTTGCGGAGCTGCGACTTCCCGCACTACACGCATAGCTTCAGCGGTCAGGTCGCCGAGTTCCACACGTTCTGCTTCCATCAAATCGGTGTAGTCAGCGACATGACGGTACGGGCAAACCAACAGGTGTCCGGAATTGTACGGGAACAAGTTGAGAATCACGAAGCAGTGCTGACCGCGGTGAACGATCAACGCTTCGTCGTCTTTCCTCTCGGGAGCATCGCAGAACGGGCACTCGTCATCGATTGATACGGCAAGACCAGTCCCTTCGTTGATGGCGTGTGACCGGATGTAAGCCATCCGGTAGGGTGTCCACAATCGTTGGAATCCGTCGGGGACCCCCACAAGGGGGTCAACAACGTCTCCGACGCGCTGGTCGGCTCCCATCCGATTGTCCTCCACCTCGCCAGCTGCCCTCTCAGATATCGTCGTCGTTTCGGCGCTTCCGGATGTGTTGGACGATCCGCTCCACGGCATCGTCGACCGGGACACCATTGATTTGCTCTCCACCCCGTAGCCTGAACGAAACTGCTCCGGCAGCCTCATCTTCGCCACCGGCAATCAGAACAACCGGGATCTTTTCTTTGGAAGCATTCCTAATCTTCTTGCCGAAGCGATCGTCGGACTTGTCGACCTCCACTCGAACCCCTTCCGCCCGCAGCTTGTCTGCGACCGACTCGCAGTAGCCGTCGAAAGCGTCAGCTACCGGAATCAAGCGAACCTGCACAGGAGCCAACCACAGCGGGAACGCACCCGCATAGTGCTCTAGAAGAATCGCAAAAAACCGTTCGATTGAACCGAAAAGCGCGCGGTGTATCATCACCGGGCGCTGACGCGACCCATCGGCCTCGGTGTATTCCAAGTCCAGGCGCTCAGGCGTATTGAAGTCGAGTTGAATGGTGGACATCTGCCAGGTTCGGCCCAGGGCATCGCGCGCCTGCACCGAGATCTTCGGACCATAGAATGCGGCCCCCTCGGGGTCGTCGACCAGTTCAAGCCCAGTTTCTTCGGCCACCTCGCGGAGCGTGTTGGTCGCCTCCGCCCAGATCTCATCGGAACCTACGTACTTGTTGGGGTCCTTGGTGGACAGCTCCAAGTAGAAATCGTCGAGTCCGTAGTCGCGCAGAAGTTGCAGGACGAACTCAAGGACCTCGCGGATCTCTTCACGCATCTGGGTGCGAGTCGTATAAATATGAGCATCGTCCTGAGTGAATCCGCGCGCGCGGGTAAGACCGTGAACCACACCTGATTTCTCGTAGCGGTAGACAGTTCCAAACTCGAACAAGCGAAGGGGCAACTCACGATAGCTGCGTCCTCGAGAACCAAAGACCAGTGAGTGCATTGGGCAGTTCATCGGCTTCAGGTAGTACTCGTGGCCCGGCTTGATAATCTCGCCTGTTTCCTCATCCACAGTGGCATCTACATGCAGTGGAGGGAACATTCCATCGCGGTACCAACCCAGGTGGCCGGAGCGCTCGAACAGTTCACCCTTTGTTATGTGCGGAGTGGAGACGAAGTCATATCCACCTTTGATGTGTTGCTTGCGAGAATAATCTTCAAGCTCCATCTTTACCGCAGCACCCTTGGGATGGAACACGGGCAGACCCGAGCCGATCTCTTCGGGGAAGCTGAACAAGTCGAGTTCCGCACCAAGACGACGGTGATCGCGACGCTCAGCTTCGGCCATGCGCTCCTGGTGAGCTTTCAGATCACCCTTGCTAGCCCAAGCAGTGCCATAGATGCGCTGCAACTGCGGGTTCTTCTCCGAGCCTCGCCAGTAAGCTCCGCCCGAACGGGTCAGAGCAAAACCATTTCCCAAGTATTTCGTCGACGGCACGTGAGGACCACGGCACAGGTCCTTCCACACCACATCGCCATTTCGCCGTACGTTGTCATAGATTGTCAGGTCGCCAGCACCGACTTCAACAGATGAACCGTCATCGTCACTGGAGCCACCCTTGATCTCGATCAACTCAAGCTTGTACGGCTGATCACACAGTTCTTCAGTCGCCTCTTCCTCGGTGACGATGCGACGATGAAAGGTCTGGCCCTCTTTCACGATGCCTGCCATTGCCTTTTCGAGTGACCGTAAGTCCTCTGGGGAAAACGGGGCATCCACTCCAAAGTCGTAGTAGAAGCCATCTTTGATCGGTGGGCCAATCCCCAAGCGGACGTCAGGGTTCACATCCTGAACCGCTTGCGCCAGAACGTGAGCTGCCGAGTGCCTGAGAATAGACAGACCCTCTTCCGTGTCCAGCGTGATCGCTTCGACCGTCGCACCTTCGGGGATCTGTTCGAACAGGTCTTTTGCGGTACCGTTCACGTTCATCGCGACAACATCTCGTCGATTCTTGTACCAGTCCAAACCGGTGACGCCGACTTCAATCTTCTGATCAGTGCCGTCGATGGTGACTTCAAGATCTGCCACTCGTTTTCACTTCCCTCAGTTGCAAACTTGGGACCGACGCGACATTCGCGCGGCAACATTCAATGATAAGCGCCACGGGCTGCCTGTCTGTAACCAGGCTTCTCCGTCGCGGTCCCGGCACAGTGTGACGTTGATCCGAAACCCCTAAAACGATTTTGCAGCGCCCGGACTTTGGTGTCAGATAAATATGACGATCTTCACCACCCTCTGTCCGACGGGAGCAGCATGACCAACATGTTCAATCATCCGCTGATCAAAGCTCGACTCGCTGTGATTGGATTGTTCTTTGTTGCCGGGCTGGCACTGGGAATTTGGGTTGTGAACATCCCCGACATCCAGCAGCAGACAGGCATTTCGAAGGGCGTTCTAGGTGGCCTGCTCCTGCTGTTAGGTGCAGGTGCGTTCATCGGAATGCAGGTGGCTGGCTTCCTGGTCGACCGACTGGGTAGCAAGGCAGTAGGTGTGCTGGGCGTTGGATTAGTGGCGTTGACGGTGACCCTTCCAGGGTTTGCTTCAACGGATATTCAACTTGGTGCGGCTCTTGCTGTCTTTGGGTTCAGCACCGGCTTCATCGATATCGCAATGAATGACCAAGCAGTCATCGCGGAGCGCGCATACGGCCGCCCTGTCATGTCCAGCTTCCATGCTTTCTTCTCAATCGGCAATGCAGTTGGCGCATTGATTGGGGCAGCGACCCAGTTCGCGGGTCTCAGCGCTGCGTGGAGTCTGGGAATAGGTGCGATGACCTGTTTGATTCTGGGGTCCGCAGTAATCCCTTCACTTCTTCCTCGGACCTTCGAGAAAGAAAGCATAGTGACTCCGTCCTCCGCCAATCCCGAGGGGGACTCCAGAGCAAAAGTGCGACGCGTGCTCCTGCTGGCCATCTTGGCATTCGTTTTGACACTGGCCGAAGGAACAGCCAATGACTGGAGCGCCCTGCATGCAGTGGACGTACTGGACCAGAGTAACGCGGTTGCTTCGTTCGCCTACTTTGCGTTCGCAGTCGCCATGACCATCGGGCGATTCAGCGCCGACCGTGTCGTAAAGGCATTCGGGTCCGTGTTCGTGGTCCGCTGGGGGTCGGTGGCTGCGGCAATCGGCATGCTGATCGTGGTGTTCAGTCCCTGGTTCGTGGCGGCGATGGTCGGATGGACCGTCTTCGGTATAGGCCTGTCGGGCATTATTCCCCAGATCTTCACAGCCGCTGGAAATCTGGGTGGCAACAACCAGGGTGTCATCATGTCTCGAGTTGTCGGCGCAGGCTACCTTGGCTTGCTTGCAGGTCCGGCGATCATCGGCTGGGTTGCCGACTGGATTGGCCTGAACTGGTCACTTTTGATCCCAGTCGTGTGCTGCGCCTTTGGCGTTGTCTATGCGGGAATCGTTCGGCCACGAAGAGATCCGCACCCCGTTCCCTAATTCCGCAGGGGCAAAATCAGGTACATGCACACTAGGGCTGCCTTGGGGAAGTCGCTCAAGAACCCCCGGGTCCGAGTCAGTCAGTCACCTTCTTCCACGAGTCACCTTCACAGCGATAGAAAGTTAGTGCCACAGTGTCGATGAACACGTCATCGCTGGTGCACTTTCCCTTGGGCGACTCCGTACCCAACAGCACCTGAGTCCCATCAGCTCCGGGTGCTCCAGGTGCTCCCCGTTCACCCTGTTTCCCCTGAGGCCCCTGGCTGCCTTGAGTCCCTTGGGAACCCGATTCGCCAGCCTTGCCCCTTTCACCACGCTCACCCTGCTCGCCGGCTTCACCAGGTTCTCCTTGCGCTCCAGTTAGATTGTCACGCGCCTCTTCGCGCACGTTTCCGGCACGAACCCAGCCGTCTTCTGTTCGCAGGTAGACATCCCAGGTCTTCTTGTCGATGTAGGCGTCACCGACCTCCCCGAGTGAAACGTCGGGGACGCCACTGCCCACGCGCACGTCGGCACCTGCCGGCAAGATCGTGTAGTCCTCGTCGATGACGATCTCGCTGGGCTCCTCGGCACTCGAATATTCAGGCTGTCCTGCTTTGGCGCCCAACAGAGCGGCCACGAATGCCAGAATGACAATCGCCACACCAGCGATGACGACAACCCACCACGGCGTATAGACGCCGCCTGTTCGTTCTTCTTTGCCGGTGTTCTCTATGCCAGCTGTACCGTTTGGTTCGCTCACTGTTTTGCCTCACCATCGAAAATCTTGGGGTAGCCACGTACACGTACGAAGCCGCAGTTTACCAAGCACCATCCTGCTACACATCGGCCATGCTTCTCACCCCCACATATAGGGGTTTCATAGAGCTTTGGAATCCCGAGCTTCATGGTGCCGGAAGGCGAGCCTCAGTGCCGGAATGTCCAGGACAAGAAAACAGAATTGGCCCTGATCTGGCAGATCAGGGCCAATTCATGACTGTGGGCCATACTGGGATCGAACCAGTG
>WPCK01329463.1_pt1 | contig 39705 bp, 31 predicted proteins | sample 5399851 | NCBI WGS metagenome assembly WPCK01 (sample SAMN12869471, study PRJNA574797) | sludge metagenome | isolation source: wastewater treatment of pH11 | place: China:Beijing | collected 2019-05-20
CCACTGAGCAGAGCCTGGACCACTTGCTGAAGGCGCTGCTCAGTGGGCTGGCGGGCGGCCTCCACCAGCGCGGCCGCCTCAGCTTTCGATGGACGAGGACGCGCCCAGTCAAACGACACGCCCTTCTTGTCTATGGAGCGCAGCGCCTTGTTCAGTGCTTCAGTGAAGTTGCGGCCCAGGGCCATGGACTCACCAACGGACTTCATCGTGGTGGTCAAAGTGGGATCTGCGGCCGAGAACTTCTCAAACGCGAACCTGGGCACCTTGACGACGACGTAGTCGACCGCGGGCTCAACGGATGCGGAGGTCGAGCCGGTGATCTCGTTTTGGATCTCATCCAGCGAGTACCCGATGGCTAGGCGCGCCGCAATCTTCGCGATAGGGAATCCGGTTGCCTTCGATGCCAGGGCCGAGGACCTTGACACCCGCGGGTTCATCTCAATGATGACGACCCGACCGGTCTTCGGATGAACGGCAAACTGGATGTTGCAGCCGCCAGCCTTCATGCCAACTTCACGGATGATCGACATGGTTTGCTCGCGCAGATTCTGAATCTCCGGGCCAGTCATGGTCATCGCGGGCGCAATCGTGATCGAATCACCCGTGTGCACGCCGGTGGGATCCAGGTTCTCGATCGAGCACACCAGCACCTCGGTGCCCTTGCGGTCGCGCATGACCTCTAGCTCGATCTCTTTCCACCCCAGCAGAGATTCCTCGAGTAGAACCTCATTGGTGGGGGAGTCCTGAATGCCAGCACCAGCGATCCGGCGAAGGTCCTCTTCATTGTGGGCAAGGCCAGAACCCAGACCGCCCATAGTGAAGGAAGGGCGCACGACCAGCGGATAGCCTAGTTCCTCTGCGGCCGCGAGGCATTCTTCCATGGAGTGCGCAATGAAGGATTTCGCGACTTCTCCTCCGCACTTTTCGACGACCTGCTTGAACAGGTCGCGGTCCTCGCCCGAGCGGATCGCTTCGACCTCCGCGCCGATCAACTTGACGTTGAACTTATCCAGGACACCCATCTCATCAAGCGCGACCGCAGTGTTGAGCGCCGTCTGACCGCCCAGCGTGGGCAGCAGCGCGTCTGGACGCTCCTTCTCGATGATGGTGGCAACGACTTCGGGAGTGATCGGCTCAATGTAGGTGGCGTCGGCGAACTCAGGGTCCGTCATAATGGTTGCCGGGTTGGAGTTCACCAGGATCACGCGAACTCCCTCCGCCTTCAGGACGCGGCATGCCTGCGTTCCCGAATAGTCGAATTCCGCCGCCTGTCCAATTACGATCGGGCCCGATCCGATTACGAGGACGGAGCTGATCTTCGGGTCACGAGGCATCTGCGGATCCTTCCAGGGGTGTGTAGTTGAGGACCTGGTTGAGCATGTCTTGGACGCCCAATTCGCCGGGGAGCTCAGGAACCGCGTCGCCGGAGAAGATACCTGCGCGCAGGGACTGCCCGGAACGAATCTTCTTCGTCAACGCGCGAGTGTCGATATCGCAAAGGCCCACAATGTCTTGGGCAACAAGGTCCTCTTCCAACGAAGTCCTAGCTTGCCAGTTGGAAGCGACACGGGCGGGGTCGCGGGCGATCAAGCCGGCTACCTCAATGGCACCCGAAGCGGAGTCCAAATCATTCATCCCCACATTCCCAATGTGCGGGTAAGTCATCACCAGCAACTGGCCGTGGCGGGCGGGATCCGTTATCACCTGCTGGTAGCCCACCATTGCTGTAGAAAAGTTGATTGTGCCTAGTGCCTTCCCGGTCGCACCCCAGGGTCTGCCGTGGAACACCGACCCATCTTCAAGAACTAGAAATGCTTGCGGTGGCGGCGTAGAGCCCGGCATGTGCCCCTCCAAATGACTGCGAAAAGGAAAGCTACGTCTGGCGCTTGGTGCGCGATGTAGCTGGTGCACGCCTAGCGCTTTTCGCTCAGAAAAGCGTTTCACGCGGGAAACGAGGATGAGGGATGTGGCCGACAAATGGACAGCTCCGCGGGTAGATTGCACACGTCACACTGTTTTGGTTTGCGCTAGTTGCTCGGCGGTCTGTAAAGTCTTCTCGACTGCCCCGATAGCTCAGTCGGCAGAGCATCTCCATGGTAAGGAGAAGGTCAAGGGTTCAATTCCCTTTCGGGGCTCTGGTCCTCGCCGGTAGTCGGACATGGACTGTTGGACAAGATGGCCAACTGGACATCTTGGGCCAGGGCGGGGTAGCTCAGCAGGTTAGAGCGTACGACTCATAATCGTAAGGTCGGGAGTTCGAGTCTCCCCCCCGCTACCGAGTAAGCGGCTAGATTTCAACGATCTGGCCACTTTTGTTTTTCTCGAACGGGGAAACCACGGTGGTGATCTTTGCCGACGAGGCGCTCAACAACCTCGACCGCCAGAAGCCGACTGCCGCGCATTTGTATCAATACCTGCGTGTAACCAACACTTTGCTGCGGGCACGCCTATGTTCCCGCCTCCACGTTGTGAACGTGTTCGTATAGTCCGTTGCCGGGTTGGACGACAAGAGCAACAGCATGGCCGTCGCGATCGCGACATGGGTGATGGATGTCGCCGAGTTCATTGTCAGATCATTCGTCAACCACTGCACGAACAGATGGATCACCAGGACACCGTAAACCGCCATCATCAGGAACCGGCCCCACGAGCGTCCCAGTAGCATGGCGATAAGCGTCGCCACTAGGCCGGCGACAATTCCCCAGGTCACCAAAGGGTTCGACATGGTTCCGCGGAGCAGGTCGATCACATCGCGGACAACAAGAGCCATTGTCACGATTGCTGCCAGCGCTAACGATGCGGGGAAAGGTGTCTGCTTTCTAAGTTCAGCGACAGTAGCGGGTGCTGGAGGGTTCGCGAGAAAAATCGCCTTCTGCTGCTCCGGAGATAGGTCGGGGACTGAGGAAGGCAGCGTCTCCAAGTCCACGATCGGGAGGTTCCCATCGGTGTGGATCAAGTCTCCGCCGCCGTTTCGCGCGTGGAATGCAGTCGAGAACTTATCGATCCAGGACACCTGCAGGTCCGGGTCAATCTGCTCAACTGATTTCAGGGTGAAGTCGCGCTCTGCATCCACGTTTCCAGAGGTGGAGTGGGTGACTTGCAGTGTGAAGCCGGAGAGTCGCACGCCTGTGTCGAACGAGGCAGCCGCAAGCCAATCGACGGTCTTCCCGCCCGGGAGTGGCCACCCCGGTGGACAGCGCCAGAAGCGGATGTGGTGCCTACGGCCGGCCGAACCTCCGACGTCCATCTCGTATGCAAAGTCCTGTTGGCGCCCGAAAAGGTAAAGCGATGACACGGGTGCATCGCGATCAGGTCTGTGGAACAGGACGGACCCAATAATCCCAATAGACGATTGGAACGTTATAGGGGCAGCCAGCGTCCAGCCAGCCTTTTGCATCGCTCTGTGGATATTTGCTTCCGGACCATCCCACGCCATGTTTACCACGTCTCCCAGCAGCCCGGAGTCCGTCTTGGTGCGCCCGATGAAATAGTCGGGAACGAAGACGTTCGTAATCAGCCTGTATACCCGCGGCAAGAAGATGTAGGCGAGGGTTGCCCACAGCAGAACCACGTAGACGATCAGAGTCCAGCGAGCGGCCGCATCGTCCATCACGGCGAGGATCACCAGCCAGATCGCCGCGAATGCTGCGGTGAGGAAGAAGAATGCGTTTGCCAAACCAACGAAACGGCTCCAGCGTGTGCTTCTGTAAGAATAAGCTGCGGCCCAATCTGCGTCGCCGTCGTCCCTATCCTCTTTGCGGGGACTTGGGCGGTCGGACGATCCTGGGTTCCCCTGTCCGTTCACAGGCGCCACTCCTATCTAGGCATCGCGGTCGACTTCAAGATTACTCGGCTGCGTGCGTGCCCAGATGGGAAACAGAGCGTCGTGCAGAGGAATGCGTGACTGAGGTCCCTGGCGGCTGATTCCCTGGCTCGAACAGGGGTCCGGTCGCCATATCCTGCCAGAGCTTCAATTTCGTGGCAATGCACTCAAAGCGGTTGCCGACGCAATTCGGGCTGGTCCGGGGGTGTAGACTCACTTCGGTGTGTCGGCTGGGCCGGCAAGTCAGGGACTGTTAAGGAAGAAACGTGGCAAGCAAGACCTCAGATGTGCGTCCGAAGATCACGCTCGCGTGCGCGGACTGCAAAGAGCGTAACTACATCACCAAGAAGAACCGTCGCAACACCCCGGACAGGCTTGAACTGAAGAAGTACTGCCCGCGTTGCAAGGCTTCTACCACTCACCGTGAGACGCGCTGATTGGATTTTTGCGGCCGGTTGGTGGTGTGGTGTTCAGTATTATTTGGGCCAGACCCGGAATCATTGACCGGTAGGTGCTGAGATTTCAGAATTTGCCCTCGGTTGTCCTCGTTTGCGAGAGACGGACCGAGGGCTTTTCGCTGTCCGTAGGGCTGGTATCCGTACGGTATTGCAACGGAGTAATAAAATAATCCAGTTCAAACTAGTGCCATTGCAGCTAATCGATCTGGTCTGCATGCAATCTGGGGGAGTGCCAGGCGGGCTGTTCACACATCCGTGACTGTTGTAGGCAAGAAAGCCCTCAAATTTGGGAATTCTTGCCTACAACAGTCACAGATGCAGAAGGGGTGCCAACTGGTAGGGCAGAAACCCTTGGTTTTGACGCAGAGGGGCGTGCGGGGCCTGAGGAGCCGAGGATATCCATAGGTCTTGGGGAACAGCACCCGAATTCGCTCCGTGGTACGGAACGTAAAACATGCCTAACGTGCGGCGATTGAAGTTGATCAGACCTATGGTGCGGCTGGGACGTTCGAGCCTACTGGGATGCTAGGGTTGGCAGCTATTCGTGTGCGCATTTCGCTCGATATAAGTGATGATGCGACTGCGGCAAGCGAAATGCCCTGGTTGGGTCCCTTGCGTCAGAGTTTGTTCGAAAGTGATGCAACCTCGACAGGGTTTGTTCGAAAGTGGTTGTCGACCGTTCCCCTGGAGACTGACCTTGTTCAGATCTAAAGGCAAAACCCTTGAAAAACCTAGTTTCTCGCAGGCAAGCCCAGAACTGGGGAACCTGGCCGTTGACACTTTCGAACCGACCTGGGCTCATAGCACTCACTTTCGAACGGACCCCGCGCCTACACCCCGCATCGACACCTCACGCCGATACGCACATCCCTGCACGCGTGCTCCCCTAGCGCCCACCGGACAGCGTTCGGTAGATCGCACCCACAATTCCCCTAGTTGGCCTCCACCTGACATAGTCACCCCAGTTGAGGGACACTAGTTCACGTGAACTTTGATGCGAGCACTGATGCAACTGGGCGGGAAAAAAGTGATCCGCAGGGGCTTCCACGGACAGGGAATGAGAAACGACCGTTGCGAGACACACGCCAGAGCCTGAACCCACATCTGCACCCAGTTCTAAGCCAAAGCTCGTATCCTCTTCCTCGTCCACTTTCGGACTTCACCACTTTCCGCATTGGTGGAGTGCCGGGATCTCTGATCGACTGCGATTCAGAGTCAGCCCTGGTCCAGGTGGTAACGGATTCCGACGCGGGCAATGACCGTAGCCCCAACTCACTTCTGGTGTTGGGCGGAGGCTCGAACCTGCTGATTGCGGATGAGCCGTCGATAGGTACGGTTGTTCGCGATACTCGTCAGGACATTCGTGTAGTGGACGACTATGCGTGCGGCGGGGTGACGCTCACGGTTACGGCTGGTACGACCTGGGATGACCTGGTGGCACGCTCGGTCGAGGAAGGTTGGTCGGGACTTGAAGCCCTTTCGGGTATTCCCGGAACCGTTGGTGCCGCGCCCGTCCAGAACATCGGGGCATATGGCCGCGAGGTGGCGGAGAACCTGGCTGCCGTGCGTGTACTTGATCGCCTGACGGGTCAGGTCCGCACGCTTGCTCGCATCTCGTTGAAGCTCGGCTACCGCGACTCGGTGTTGAAACAGTCACTGACTGACCATGAGGCTGGTGGTGGTCGCACGTGGGGACCTACGGGCCGCTGGGTTGTGCTGTCGGTCGACTTCCAACTCCAACCAGGCGATATGTCCGCGCCGATCCGATACAGGGAGTTGGCGGAGTTGCTCGGTGTGGAGCAGGGACGGCGCGCACCCGCCAAAGAGGTCAGGGAGGCCGTGCTCCAGTTGCGCCGCTCGAAGGGAATGGTTCTCGACTTTGGGGATCACGACACTTGGTCAGCAGGGTCGTTCTTCACCAACCCGATTCTGTCGGTCCAGGAGGCCGAGGAACTTCTGCCCGAGGACGCACCAAAGTTCGGTGTCGAGAATCGATCACTGGTTTCTCTGGCAACCCCAAATCGAAAGGTACCGATGGTGCCGGGAGTGGTGAAGACGTCTGCTGCGTGGCTGATCTCGCGCGCGGGATTTAAAAAGGGTTTCAAGGTTTCGCCACACGCCAGGGCTTCACTTTCAACGAAGCACGTTTTGGCACTAACAAACCGCGGGGGCGCTTCGGCAGGTGATGTCGTGGAGTTGGCTCAAGCCGTGCGCGACGGCGTCCTTGGCAAGTTCGGTGTTGAGTTACACCCCGAGCCTGTGCTGGTGGACGTGGTCATCTGATCCGTGACCGAGGGCACTTCTTGACGGAGAGGTCCAGTAAAATCGAGCGGGAATACATCCTGGGTGCGAATGTGACCCACACGGATGACTGCCAAGTAAAGACAAATGTCGGAGGAACCAGTGGAGAAGATCAAAGTTGTAGGCCCGGTTGTTGATCTTGACGGCGATGAGATGACAAGGATCATCTGGCAATTCATCAAGGACCGATTGATCTTCCCCTATTTGGACATCGACCTGAAGTACTACGACTTGTCGATTCAAAATCGTGACGAGACGGACGATCAAGTCACGGTAGACGCAGCGAACGCCATCAAGAAGTACGGCGTTGGCGTCAAGTGCGCAACGATCACTCCGGATGAAGCCCGAGTTGACGAGTTCGGCCTAAAGCAGATGTGGCGCTCCCCGAATGGGACGCTGCGCAACATCCTTGGCGGTGTCATCTTCCGCGAGCCGATCATTATCGACAACATTCCTCGTCTAGTCCCTACGTGGACCAAACCGATCATCATTGGTCGTCACGCATTTGGCGATCAGTACCGCGCAACGGACTTCAAGGTCCCCGGTGGAGGGACAGTGACACTGGTTTACACGCCAAATGATGATTCGGAACCGATGAAATTTGAGGTTGTTGAGATCCCCGAAACTGGCGGGGTCGTCATGGGCATGTATAACTTCAACGACTCGATCCGCGACTTCGCGCGTGCGTCGTTTGCATACGGTCTGCAGCGCGGATACCCCGTCTACATGTCGACCAAGAACACAATTCTCAAGGCTTACGACGGTGCTTTCAAGGATATCTTCCAAGAGGTCTTCGACGCCGAATACAAGGAGCAGTTCGACGCCGCAGGCCTCACCTACGAGCACCGCCTGATCGACGACATGGTCGCAGCTGCAATGAAGTGGGAGGGCGGATACGTCTGGGCGTGCAAGAACTACGACGGCGATGTGCAGTCGGATGTTGTGGCGCAGGGTTTCGGCTCTTTGGGCCTAATGACTTCGGTGCTGATGACTCCGGATGGCAAGACAGTGGAGGCTGAAGCTGCACATGGCACCGTTACACGTCACTACCGTCAGCACCAGGCAGGAAACCCGACCTCTACCAACCCGATCGCTTCGATCTTTGCGTGGACGCGGGGCTTGCAGCACCGGGCGAAGCTGGATGGAACCCCCGCCGTTGCTAAATTCGCTCAGACGCTTGAGGACGTTGTTATCAAGACCGTTGAGTCCGGCAAAATGACCAAGGATCTTTCGCTGCTAATCGGCCCCGACCAGCCGTTCCTCACGACCGAAGAATTCCTGGGCGCCATTGACGAAAACCTCAGGGAACGTCTGGGATAGGCTGCCTTTCAACCGAGAAATCCGCCTTTCACACCACAGGGAGACAAAGTGTCCGATCAGGTAGTCAGCGGCATCAACCCCAGGACCGGCCAGCCCTATCGAGTTGGCATCCTTACATCCGGTGGAGACGCCCAGGGTATGAACGCGGCGGTCCGCGCCGTGGTTCGCACGGCATTGGCTGCTGGCGCTCAGCCGTTTGCAGTAATGGAGGGTTGGGAAGGTGGTGTTCGTGGAGGGGAGTCCATCCGGAAGATGGACTGGGGTTCCGTCAGCGGCATTCTCGAAAAGGGAGGGACGGCTATTGGCACCGCTCGAAGCGCGGAGTTCCGCGAATACGAGGGGCGTCTCAAAGTTGCCGAGAACCTCCTGAAGGAGGGGATTGACCGCCTAATTGTCATCGGCGGTGACGGCTCACTTGCCGGAGCGGATGAGTTCCGCAGTGAGTGGGAACAAATTCTTGAGGACCTGGTGAACGCTGGACGCATCACCCCCGAAACTGCGAAAAACCACCCGGATCTCACGCTCTGTGGCCTGGTGGGTTCCATCGACAACGACCTGGTTGGCTCCGACATGACGATCGGTGCCGACACGGCATTGGCGCGCATCATCACAGCAATGGACCAGATTAGTTCCACGGCGGCTTCGCACCAGCGAACTTTCATCGTGGAAGTCATGGGCCGACGTTGCGGTTACTTGCCTTTGATGGCGGCAGTTGCTGGTGGTGCCGACTACGTATTCACTCCCGAGGACCCTGCGGCCCCCGGTTGGGAACAAGACATGTGCCGGAAGCTTGCTGCCGGAAGAGAGGCGGGACGCCGTGAATCAATCATCTTGGTCGCCGAGGGAGCCCGCAACACCGAAGGTGAGCAAATCACCAGCGAACATGTTGCAGATGCGCTGCGAGAAAACCTGGATGAAGAAGGTCGAATCACGATCCTCGGCCACGTCCAACGCGGTGGGGCACCGTCCGCCTATGACCGTTGGATGTCGACTCTCTTGGGATACTGCGCAGTTCAGGAGGTCTTCGATCCTGACAACAGCGGTCGGGCGTCCATTTTGGGTGTACGCCGGAACCGTGTCGCGCGTTTACCGCTTGAACAAGCGGTAAAGGACACTCGTGCTGTCGCGGATCTGATCAAGGCTGGCGACTACGACGCCGCTCGACGTACTCGTGGAACCACGTTCTACGACATGGGGGAGATCTTCGAAATCCTCTCTGATCCGCCGCAGGAGCGTGAAATCCCGTCGAAGCCCTACCGCGTTGCCCTGCTGCACGCAGGCGGCTTGGCTCCGGGTATGAATACGGCTGCGCGTGCGGCTGTCCGCATCGGTCTGCACAAGGGCTGGGAGATTCTGGGGATTGAGGGATCCTGGCGCGGCCTTATCGATGAGCAGGTTCGCGAGTTGTTCTGGGACGACGTTGAGGGCTGGGCTTTCGACGGAGGTGCTGAACTGGGCACCCGTCGTACAGTCCCGACAGTCGAGGAGTTCTACAGTCTGGGACGTGCGATCGAACGGAACAACATCGACGCTCTGATCATCATTGGAGGGTTCACTTCGTACATCGCGGTCAGTGAGTTGGCTCGTGAACGTTCGCGATTCCCTGCCCTTCAGATCCCCACGGTCCTCATACCCGCATCCATCGACAACAACCTGCCGGGCACGGAACTGTCGATCGGTGCGGACACTGCAATCAACAATGCGGTGTGGGCGCTGGATCGCATAAAGGAATCAGCTGCAGCATCAAGGCGTTGTTTCGTGGCGGAGGCCATGGGACGCAAATGCGGTTACCTCGCGTTGATGAGCGGAATGGCCTCCGGTGCGGAACTCGTCTATTTGAACGAGGAACCGCTGACTCTCGAGAGCCTGTCAACTGACATCAACAAACTGCGTGCTTCGTTTGAGGCCGGTCGCAGATTGTTCCTGGTGGTGATGAACGAGGAAACTTCGTCGCACTACGACCGTGAGTTCATTGCTCGCGCGATTGAAGCCGCAGGTGAGGACTTGTATGACGTGCGTGATTCCGCGCTGGGCTACATCCAGCAGGGCGGGGAGCCAACGGCGTTCGACCGTCTACTAGCTACGCGCCTAGCCAACTATGCCCTGAAGCACCTGCAGAAGGCATTCGAAGACGGCAACACGGATTCGGTCTATATCGGCACGGGACACCGAGGAATGTCGACAACATCGATCGAGCACATGGAACGCGACGTTGACATCCCCAACCGGCGCCCGTTCGAACAATGGTGGCTGTCGCTGCGCACGGTCACGGAGACCGTCTCCCTGCAGGACGCGACCGTTCCCGTGTACAAGATTCCTGTAGCCGACGCGAAGCCGGTGTCAACCGAGCTCCAGGAATTGATGAACCAGGAAATGAAAAAGGAAGAGGCATAGACATTGGCACACGACAGCAAGCAGGTTGTTCCCGGCACACCAGTGAACCCGGAGGAAACTAAGGCGTGGAGCCAGCTTGAGGAAGCCGCTGAGTCATTCCTTCCTGACCTATCTGGTTGGTTTTCCAAGGACCCCGGCCGGGCGAAGCGCCTCACCCACGGTGCTGCTGATCTACACGTCGACCTTTCAAAGAATCTGGTTACTGAAGAGATTCTCGACCTGCTCTTGGAGCTTGCTGACCAAACCGGAGTCCTGCGGCACCGCGACCTCATGTTTGGTGGTGCGAAGATCAACGTCACAGAGAACCGGTCTGTATTGCACACCGCGCTGCGGCGACCTGCCAAGGAGTCGCTTGAAGTCGACGGTATCGATGTGGTGGCTCCAGTTCACCAGGTCCTCGACAAGATGAGCGCATTTGCGAACAAGGTGCGCGATGGAGAGTGGACCGGGATCACTGGAAAATCGCTGACAACGGTTGTGAACATCGGTATCGGCGGTTCGGACTTGGGTCCAGTAATGGTTTACGAGTCCCTTCTGCCGTATATCAAGCCTGGCATGAAAGCCAGGTTCATCTCGAACATCGACCCGACCGATGCAAGCGAGACCGTTCGGGACCTGGATCCTGAGACGACGCTGTTCGTCGTCACCTCCAAGACGTTCACCACGTTGGAGACCATGACCAACGCTCGCGTTGTTCGCACCTGGTTCCTAAATGCCCTGGTTGAGCGTGGAGTCGTTTCCAGCATCGATGATCCCAGAGCATCCGAAGCTATCGCCAAACAGTTTGTCGCTGTCTCCACGGCACTTGACCGCGTCGAGGAGTTTGGCATCAACCCGGACAATGCGTTCGGATTCTGGGACTGGGTCGGGGGACGATACTCCGTTCCTTCCGCGGTAGGCCTTTCGCTCGCGATCGTCTTGGGACCGGAGAACTTCAAGGAGTTCCTATCCGGGCTGCGGGCCATGGACGTTCACTTCGCTACAGCAGAGCCGCACAGGAACGTTCCTCTTCTCATGGGCCTGCTGAACGTCTGGTATGTCAACTTCCTGGGTGCGGCCTCCCACGCCGTGCTGCCGTATTCGCAGTACATGCACCGGTTCCCCGCATATCTGCAGCAGATGACGATGGAATCGAACGGAAAGTCTGTCCGATGGGATGGGTCTGCGGTTTCCTACGACACCGGGGAGGTCTACTGGGGTGAACCCGGAACCAACGGACAGCATGCCTTCTACCAGCTGCTGCACCAGGGCACACGCCTGATCCCAGCTGACTTCATCGCTTTCGCCAACACGCCATGGCCGGTTCGCGACGGCGATTCCGATGTGCACGAACTGTTTTTATCGAACTTCTTCGCGCAGACCAAGGCTTTGGCATTTGGTAAGTCGGCCGAGGAAGTTCGCGGCGAAGGCACTCCAGAAGAGATCGTGTCTGCCCGGGTGTTCTCCGGCAACCGGCCCACAACCTCGATCATGGCACCTTCATTGACGCCCAGTGTTCTGGGTCAGCTAGTCGCACTGTACGAGCACCTAACATTTGTTGAGGGCACTGTCTGGGGCATTGATTCCTTCGATCAGTGGGGAGTTGAGTTGGGCAAAGTCCTGGCTATGCAACTGCTCCCAGCAATCGAGGGTGACCGTGAGGTACTAAAAGAGCAGGACCCTTCTACCCGCGAACTGATCGAGTATTACCGCAGACACCGCAATAATTAGACGGTGCTGAGGTCCTAAACCAATTGACCCTCACCGCCCTAGACTTAGCACGTAGTCCAAGCAAGAAGCTTGAAACACCTACTTAGGAGTCAGTGAAATGACAGAACCCCGCATCGTAACCGTGACCGGAGCCGCCGGCAACATTGGCTACGCACTGCTGTTCCGCATCGCTTCGGGTCAGCTGTTCGGACCGGACGTACCCGTCCGCCTGCACCTTCTGGAGATCCCCCAGGCAGTCAAGGCCGCTGAGGGCACCGCCATGGAACTCAACGACTGCGCGTTCCCGCTGTTGGACTCCGTCGAGGTGTTCGACGACGTCAACGCTGGCTTCAACGGCACGAATGTTGCGCTGCTGGTTGGCGCACGTCCCCGCATCGCAGGCATGGAGCGAGCCGATCTGCTCGAAGCCAACGCAGGCATCTTCGGCCCGCAGGGCAAGGCCATCAACGACAACGCGGCAGATGATGTTCGCGTTCTTGTCGTTGGTAACCCGGCCAACACCAACGCTGTTATCGCTCAGAATGCCGCTCCGGACGTACCCGCCGAGCGCTTCACCTCGATGCTGCGTTTGGATCAGAACCGCGCGATCGCCCAGCTGGCTGAAAAGACTGAAGCTGCGGTCCGCGACATCAAGAACGTTGTCGTTTGGGGTAACCACTCGGCAGACCAGTACCCGGATGTCTCCTACGCGACCGTGAACGGTGTTCCCGCGAACGACTTGGTTTCCGAGGAATGGCTGGCCGAGTACTTCCGTCCAACCGTGGCCAAGCGCGGCGCGGCAATCATCGAAGCCCGCGGTGCATCGTCCGCTGCTTCCGCCGCTTCGTCGGCAATCGACCACGTGTACAACTGGGTCAACGGTACGCCTGAAGGCGAAATGGTCACCGTTGGTGCGTACTCAGATGGATCCCACTATGGCGTCCCGGCAGGCCTGTCCTTCGGTTTCCCGTGCGTCTCTGTCGATGGTCGCTACGAGATCGTCGACGGGCTAGATATTACCGAGGGCACTCGCGCGGGTATCGACCACAACATCGCCGCACTGCAGGAAGAGTACGACGCAGTCAAGGCAATGGGCTTCATCAAATAGCCTCGTTGTCGGTGTGAATAGCTGAATCAAACGGCCGGTGGTGCGTATTAGTGCACCACCGGCCGTTTTTGTGCTGTACATGATCTGATCCCTGATCCCTGATTCCTGATTCCTGATTCCTGATTCCTGATCCCTGGTGCCTGGTGCCTGCGCAGCGCACTCGCTTTGTGTGGATGTTGTGTGGATGCGTTCCGGTTGCTCGCACATCTGTGTGTCTTGTAGGCAAGAATTCTCGGTTTTCGGGTGTTTTTTGCCTACAAGACACACAGATGTGGAAGAAGCATCTGAGAGAGGTCAGGAACCCCCGCTTGTGAGGCAGCGAATGCGGCTCCACATACAGGCTGCGGGCCTCACTGCAGGAACCCCCGGTTGTGAGGCAGCGAAATCTGTTATGGCAGAGGACATGCTGTTGTAGCGGCAGAAGATCGACGTGGAGAGCCGGTAGGCAAATGTGTCGAAGTGGGGTCTGTTCGAAAGTGTCATCAGAATTCCGCCTCAGTTCGATTGTGTCGCGCCCAGGGGCCTCGCACCATGGAAGCATGCGGAAAACTCGTAGTCTTCGACGTTGCTTGGTGACACTTTCGAACAAATAGCGGTGGGAGTCGACACTTTCGAACGTACTTGGGCATGCGGTGCTCGGATTCTAGGGAGCGAAGCAAAGTGGAGATTGGTTCGAGAGCCAGACGGTGCGGATGGAGGAAAAGTAGGTCTGCCCCTCTCTTGCTTCCCTGAGCTGTTTCTCTGGGCTGCTTCTCTGGGCCAAACGCGTACTTTATGGGATTCTGGCACCGTGACCATGCGCTGGCCATGCACCATGTCTCATGTCCCGTACGTGATTGCGTCGAAGTGCGAGACTCTGACCGGATGTGTACTCGCACCCCGGTATCCTTGGCGGCGAATGCCTCGCAGCCAGCGGGGCAATGTCGTCCGGGAGGACCAGAGCTCGTGACCAATCCATCGCATATCGCTCCACTTCGTGAAGTCGACCCAGAAATCTACTCGGTTCTCGAGGGCGAACTAGGGCGTCAGCGCGACACCCTTGAAATGATCGCCTCTGAGAACTTTGTTCCTAACGCCGTACTTGAAGCACAAGGTTCGGTGCTCACCAACAAGTACGCAGAGGGTTACCCGGGTCGTCGCTACTACGGTGGTTGCGAGTGGGTCGACGTTGCGGAGAATCTGGCAATCGAACGGGCCAAGGAACTGTTCGGCGCGGACTATGTCAACGTTCAGCCTCACGCTGGTGCGCAGGCCAACGCCGCAGCGATTCAAGCCATGGCGAAGCCCGGAGATCGCATCCTCGGTCTTGAGTTGGCACACGGCGGTCACCTGACGCACGGTATGAAGATCAACTTCTCGGGTAGGTTCTACGATGCGCACGGCTATGGCGTGGACCCCGACACGTACCTGATCGACATGGACAAGGTTAGGGCGCGCGCTCTGGAAGTACAGCCAGATTTGATCATCGCTGGATGGTCGGCGTACCCGCGCCAACTGGACTTCGAAGCGTTCCGAAGCATTGCAGACGAAGTGGGCGCTCCGCTTATGGTCGACATGGCTCACTTCGCGGGCCTGGTTGCTGCCGGTCTGCACCCGTCCCCCGTACCGTGGGCGGATGTAGTAACCACAACTGTCCACAAGACTCTCGGTGGACCTCGTTCCGGCATGATCATGAGCTCGCGCGGCGAGCAGTGGGGCAAGAAGCTCGATTCGGCTGTGTTCCCAGGTCAGCAGGGAGGCCCGCTGATGCACGTAATTGCAGCGAAAGCAGTTGCGATGAAGGCAGCGGCTTCCCCTGAGTTCCGTGAACGCCAGGAGCGCACCCTGCTAGGGGCCTCGATCTTGGCCGATCGACTGTTGCAGCCCGACGTTGCGGAGCACGGCATCTCTGTTCTCACGGGTGGAACCGACGTCCACTTCGCACTGGTCGATCTGCAAAAGAGCCCGCTTTCCGGAGCTGACGGGGAAGACCTGTTGCACCAGGTTGGTGTCACCGTCAACCGCAACGCGGTGCCGTTTGATCCGCGTCCTCCCAGAGTTTCTTCGGGTTTGCGCATCGGCACCCCGGCCCTTGCAACGCGTGGCTTCCAGAAAGAGGACTTCGAGGAAGTCTCCGACATCATCGCCACGACGCTTACCCAAGGCGCGCAGGGTGAAGTGGACATCGAAGGCTTGAGCACTCGCGTGAAGGCCCTCGCTGACCGCTACCCGCTCTATCCCGGACTTGAGCTGTGAAATACCCGTGGCCAACGACTGATGGCATGTCCGCGAAGCAAGCTCACCCCCTCGATGGGATGGCTCTTGCCGCACAGGTCAAAGATGATTTGAAAGCTCGCGTTGCCAAACTACGCGAGTCCGGAGTCGTCCTTGGCCTGGGTACCCTCCTGGTCGGAGATGACCCGGGTTCAGCTATCTACGTCGGGGCCAAGCACCGCGACTGCCAGGAGGTCGGAATCGAGTCCATCGATGTCCGCCTACCGGCCGACGCGTCGCAGAAGGATGTCGAGGACGCGATCGATTCCCTCAATCAGAATCCTGCGTGTACGGCATTCATTGTTCAACTTCCTCTGCCAAGTCATATCGATTCGGCGGCGATGCTGCGGCGCATGGACGCCGCGAAGGACGCCGACGGTCTGCACCCGACAAACCTTGGGATCTTGGTGGATGATGTCGATGGCAGGTCCTCGGCCCCGCGTCCCTGCACTCCGCGTGGAATAATTGAGCTTCTGCGCGCAAACGGTGTCGAACTGAAGGGGGCGCGAGTTTGCGTAGTTGGGCGCGGCCTAACGGTGGGACGTCCGATTGGGCTGATGCTCACCTCTCGCGACGTCGGCGCCACCGCGATTCTGTGTCACACGAGTACGAGGAACCTGTCGGAAGAACTCAAATCTGCTGACGTGATCATCGCAGCGGCCGGTGTCCCCGGCATCATCCGTCCCGAGTACGTGAAGCCAGGGGCGGCCGTTGTCGATGTGGGCGTGGCTCGACGCGAGGGCAAGATCGCAGGCGACGCGGCCCCAGGAGTGCAGGATGTCGCCGGTTGGCTTAGCCCTAATCCCGGTGGGGTGGGGCCGATGACTCGTGCGATGCTTCTGGCGAACGTCGTGGACATCGCTGAACGCGGGTAGACGGCGGGGTACGGAGCATCCGGTGCCTGCGTCGGCGGTTCCGGTCAGTGTGCCAGGTCCTCGTGTGCCGCATGGCGCTCGTTGTCGATCTGAAGCGTGACGTGGTTGAGCTGCCCGGGGAACTCCTGAGACAGGTTCTCCAACAGGTCGTGGAGCAGCCGGACGGAGTCTCCCCGGTCAACGCACTCCTGAGTCGCCACGACGTGTCCGGTGAGGGTGTTGAGGCCGCTGCCGATGCTGCTGGCATGCAGGTCGTGAATAGCAATGACGTCCGGATGCGACGTAATGACAGCACGTACCTCCGACAGTTCGAGGCCATCTGGAGTCTGCTCCAGCAGGATACGCAGAGCGGTTCGCATGATCATCGTGGCGCGCACGCCGATCATCGCTGCGATCAGCAGGGATGCTAGTGAGTCCGCGTACATCCACCCGGTCGCCAGAGTGATAGCGGCCGCTGCAACAACTGCCACCGACCCGAGGGCATCCGAGGTGACCTCCAGGAATGCGGCACGCATGTTGAGGGAATCGGAGCGTCCTCCTGCGAGAATTGCCATTGCGGCGACATTGGCGGCAAGGCCAATCAAACCAATCCATAGCATTGGCCCGGCGATTACCTGGGTGGGCTCGGGTTCAATGAGTCGCTGAATAGCCTCGTAGGAAATCGTCAGACACAGCGCGATCAACAGGCCCGCCTGCAGTCCGGCCGAAAGCACTTCCGCACGCGCGAATCCCCACGTGCGACGATCCGACGGAGGACGTCCAATGAGGATCGCCGTCACCAGTGCGATGGCCAGTCCCAACGAATCGATCAGTCCGTGTCCGGCATCTGCGGCCAAAGCCAATGATCCGGTTATCCACGAACCGACAATCTGCACGACCACAACTGATAGCGCGAGTCCGAGTGCCCATCCCAGCCTCACTCTTGAGGCCGAGGCATGCGAGTGCGAGTGCCCGTGATCGTGGTCTGCCATACCCCGAGTGTAGTGATACCCCCAGGGGGTATCCAAACAAAGGTGTCCAACGGCATTTTGGTTGCGATATTTGTAATACTGATGCGGTGACTTCGACCAACCATATTTCGATTTCGACAGTGAACCTCAACGGCATCCGCGCCGCCTACAAGCGAGGATTCACCGATTGGGCTGCTGCGGCTAAGCCCGATGTGCTGCTTCTTCAGGAAGTGCGTGCGGACGAGGACATCGCGCGCGAACTCCTAGGCGACAGCTGGCACACCACCGTGTATCCATGTCTCATAAAGGGTCGAGCTGGTGTAGCAGTAGCAGTTCGCGCCGATTCCGAAGCCGTTGTCGTAAGTGAAGATTCAGAGCCAAGATTTGGTCTAGGGGAGCCGGAAGATCCGCCGCATAGTGGTCGCTGGCTGGAGGTTGACCTGCAAACTGCGAGCGGTTCGCCATTGAAGGTGGTCTCCGCTTACTTCCATTCAGGTGAGGTGGGTACTCCTAGACAGGAGTACAAATACCAGCACCTCAACGCGATCACCAGGCGCTTGGAGCAGTTGCTTGTGAATGCAGGCGTCGGCGTGGGGGAGACTCTTGTCGCTGGCGACTTCAATGTCGTTCGTAGCGAGTCAGACATCAAAAACTGGAAGCCCAACCACAACAAGCGGGCCGGAGTTCTAGATGATGAAATCGTGTTCTTGAACAACTGGGTCGAAAACGGCTGGGGAGACGTTGTTCGAAACTTGGCGGGAGAATGCCAGGGGCCGTACTCGTGGTGGTCTTGGCGCGGTAAAGCCTATGACAACGATGCGGGGTGGAGGATCGACTACCACTACGCAACGCCAGGACTCTCTGCTGCTGCGAGGTCGTATGACATCTTCAGAGCACCGACTTGGGATTCCCGGTTTTCCGATCACGCTCCGGTGACCGTGCGCTACGAGGTCTGATCGCCGTCCTCGTCCTCAGCCTCCCTAACCACAGCGGGAATCAAATCACCTGAAATCGGGTGGTGGGGCCAAGCCAAGCTCTCCGGATCGCTCATGGTTACGTAGTTGGGAGTGACGTCGCCGCGGATCTCGTTCTCTGTAACCTTCGGAACCACTGCCGGAGGGTTGGACATCCATGCGCACACGTACAGTGCGACGGTCGCCAGCAGGTTTATCCAGATCAACAGAGTGCCTACGGTTGCCGCCGCGACGATGATCGGGTCTTCGGGTGAGCGGACCACCCATTCACTCAATTTTTGCAGCACGCCGGCGGTAATGGCGAAAGCAGTCGCTCCAATCCACAGGGGCTTGCGGGGGACTCGTACCTGAGATACAAAACGCACCATTGTCACGAAGGCGAGCAGGTCGACCGCTACCGGAATCGCAAGGGAAACCACAGAGAACAACATCGTGTCCTCCAAGGGTTTGGGAAGATGCAGCGTGACGGTCAACCAGGAGGCGAGCCCCCCTGACAAAATCGACAGTGAAGCGGTTGAGGCTACGGCCAGCAACAGTACAAACAGTCCTAGAAAGTACCGAGCGTAAAGACCAACAACTCCAATCGGATAAGGTAGCAGGCCGAACATCGAGCGGATTCCCTCAATCAAGTACCTGATAATTCGCGAAGCTGCGTAAGCAGCCGCCCCGAAAGCAATGACACCGGTAACAAAGTTGCCGCGGCCAATGTTTATCGATTCGGGATTGATGAGTCCTCGTTTGCCCGTGGCTGGATCATCCAAAATGCCGGGCAAGAAGTTGTTGATGGACGCGACCACCAAGTTCTGGAACTCCGGGTTGCTGGTGAAAAGATGAGCGAAGATCGTCCACGCGACGGTGAGCGTAGCAGCAAGAGAAAAGATCGCCATGTAAGAAAGACCCGCTGCTGACAGATATCCACGCTGGTAGCTGAATCGGGAAATCGACCGGGCGATTCTTGAATGCTGCCAGACGACAGTACCCGCCGCGACTTTTGCCTTAATTCCTCGCTCATTGAGCACATCGGTCACGTCGGTCCAGCGGGTTTTCCACTGCTCTTCGGTGACAACCTCATAGACAGATTCCTCGGCGCTTTGGCCATATTCCCAAAGGGGATCGGCCTCCGCCCGGTCAGGCTCGACCTCAAGTGGGTCAGATTTGCCTTCAGCCTCAGGCGCCTCGCTCTGTTCGGTCACTTTTCGATTATGCCGTGAAAGCTAGCCGCTTCCGACGGAAAAGTCGAAAAGCGCTGCTGAAACGTAACTACCGTCTCTGTCGACTCGATCTAGGCGAATACCGGGCACCATCCACGACGCCTCGAAGTTCTTGCCCCACTCAACTGCTTCACGCAGAAACTCAGGTGTGACGTTGTGAGCGAGTGTTACGTGGGGGTGGTACGGGAATCGTGGTTGATAATCTAGGGGACCGCTGCGAATGTCTTCGGCAAGCTGGCAGCACTGTGTAGCTCCCTGCGTAACGCGAAGGAATGCTACAGGACTAATCGGTTCGAAGGTGCCCGTGCCTTCCAATGCTAGGCGAAATGGCCGGTGAGCCATCGCAACGGAGCGAATGTGCTCGAAGACTTCCTCGCGCTTATCCCTGGAAATCGGAATTGGCGGAACCACGGTGATGTGCGCCGGTACCTTCAAAGCCAAGGCGTCGCCCATGGCCAGCCGTGCCTCAGTGATCTGCGAAATCCACGGTTCCGGCACGCCGATGACGACGCCAAGCCACTCTTCATTGTCTTCACGAGAGGGGAGGAACATGCGGTGGACCTGACCAGGGATGAAGCGACCAAGGGTCGACGGATTAGGACAGGGCTCATTGGAGCCTGAACGCTAAGTCTACACTTGGCCAGGGACGGTATTGACGTAGATCGGGCCGAAAGCTGCGCTGCAGCAAGACGATGGACTGTAATCAACCAAAGGGAGTCAAGTGGCACAGGAATCGCCATGGCTGATCATCGGCCTAGGGAACCCGGGCTCAAGATATGACAACACCCGGCACAACGTGGGACGTGATGTCGTTGAGTTGCTGGCTGCTCGCACCCGAACCAATCTCAAAAGGCACCGGTCTGGGACTCTTTGTGGGAACACCCGATTGGGTGGTGGACCCCCGCTACCCGGAATGCTGGACGCTGGCACGCCCGCTACCTTAGCGATCGCACGTACCTACATGAACGTGTCGGGTCCCCCGTATGTGAGCTTGATGAAGTCTTCAAAGATTGACATTGATCGTGTCTTGGTAATTCATGATGACCTGGACCTTCCTGCCCACACGCTCCGCCTCAAGAAGGGGGGAGGCGAAGGCGGCCACAATGGACTCCGTTCGCTCAGTGGTGCCTTGAAATCCAAAGATTATGCGCGCCTCCGAATCGGAATTGGACGACCACCAGGAAACCAGGATGCGGCGACGTACGTCCTTTCCCCCATCCCCAAAACTCAGCGCGAAGAATGGCGTGTCACTATTGAGCAGGCTGCCGACGTAGTTGAACAAATCGTAACGGATGGGATTCCCCTCACTCAGATGGATTTGCACTCTCGTAGTTGACGAAGATGCTCCACACCTAGACCACCAACCTGAGGACACTGCACCCAATGGAACTGACCGCTCTTCTGCGGCTAATCGGCAAAGATCAAGCGATTGAAACTGTCTTGCCGCGCATGGCGACGCCCAGCATCGGGGACTCCAAGCAGGGGGTCCTGGTGCTGCCCGCTGGTGTGCGTCCACCGACGGTCGCGCTTGCCGTCCAGGAGCGCCGCCGTGCCGGGATCAAGTCGCCGGTTGTCGTCGTCACGGCATCGGGGCGACGAGCGGAGCGTTTCGCGTCGACCCTGTCTGCCTGGATCGAGGGCGTTGAGGTATTCCCCTCGTGGGAGACGTTGCCTCACGAGCGACTGTCGCCGCAGGTCGACACGATGGCTCGTCGAAGTGCTGTACTGCGCCGTCTGGACCATGCGGAGTCGGGGATAGATGGTGCGGGTGCAATCAGCGTCCTCGTGGTCCCCATCCGCGCGTTTATGCAACCCACGGTCAAGGGGCTGGGTAGCATTCGGCCCGCGATCGCCAACGAGGGTGACCTTATCGAGCGCGACGAGTTCGTCCAGCATCTTGTGTCCTTGGGATACGAACCTGTCGACCTTGTTGAGCGTCGTGGCCAAGTTGCTGTTCGAGGTTCCATCGTTGATGTTTTCGTTCCGTCCAACCCCCACCCTGTGCGTATCGAGTTCTTCGGCGATGAAGTTGACGAGGTCCGCTGGTTCAATCTCTCCGACCAGCGCGCGTTGGGGATTGCCGAAGGCGGCGTGTGGGCACCCCCGGCCAGGGAAGTATTGCTGAACGAGGATGCTCGGAAACGAGCTCTAGCAGCCCAAAGTTCCAACCCCGGTGCCGCTGAGCTCCTGGAACTTGCCAGCCAGGGGATCTACGCGCCGGGAATTGAGTCCCTTGCACCACTGCTCACAGAGGGCATGGTTGCGTTGACATCTCTGCTGCCGGATGACAGCTTGTTCATTCTTGATGAGCCGGAACAGACCTCGGCTCGCGCAGCTGACTTGATCAAGACTGCCGACGAGTTCTTGACCGCTGCGTGGGGTGCCGCGGCCGACGGGGCTCAGATTCCACTGGAAGTGCGCGATGGCTCCTTCATTCCACTCGAGGACATGTGGGGTACGGGGAGAAACCGGAGTTGGTGGCACTTCAGTTCGTTCCCGCCCCCGGAACTGGCCGCTGTTGACGCGGACGGTCCGGGTGATGGCGGTCCGGATAATCCCGACTCGGGTACCGGAGCGCATTCGGGTGCCGCAGGGGCACCTGTGCATCCGGTGGTGGTGTCGGACTTCCTCGCAAAAGTCGGGGCTCGCGACGTTAGGCCCTATCGTGGCGACTTGAACTCAGCTGCAGCCGATTTGGTGACGCTAGCGCAGGACGACTGGAGCCTTGTCATCACAGTTCCGGCGCAAGGTGCGGGCCGGCGCATCGTGCAAGTGCTTTCTGAAGCTGACGTTGCCGCTCGTCTCGTGACATCGATGGACGAGGCCCCCGGTGCTCCCGTAGTCGCCGTTATTCCGGTGCCAGCGGATACAGGTTTTGTGATGACCGGCCAGAAGTTGGCCGTACTCACCGAATCTGACCTGACAGGCCGAGTCGGTCCGTCCACCAAAGACATGCGCAAGATGCCGTCCCGCCGTAAGGGGCGCGTCGATCCTCTCACTCTGAAGGCCGGGGATTTCGTGGTCCACGAACAGCACGGCATTGGCCGGTTTGTGGAGATCACGACGCGCACCACGGCGAATCCGAACGGTACGGAGGTACAGCGCGACTACCTGGTCATCGAATATCTTCCCTCGCGAAAGGGCCAAGCGCCGGATCAGCTGTTTGTTCCCACGTCTTCTCTGGATCAGATTTCGCGTTACACGGGATCCGATGTTCCTCGTCTATCAAAGATGGGGGGCACCGACTGGGCGAAAGCCAAGCAGAAGGCGCGCAAAGCGGTTCGAGAGATAGCAGCGGAGTTGGTTCGTCTATATGCGGCCCGCACCTCCAGTGCAGGATACGCATTCTCAGGGGATACGCCGTGGCAGCGCGAACTTGAGGATGCGTTTGAATACATTGAAACCCCTGACCAGTTGGCAACGATTGACGAGGTCAAAGCCGACATGGAGCGCTCCGTCCCAATGGATCGCCTGCTGACAGGGGACGTGGGCTACGGAAAGACCGAGATAGCGGTTCGTGCTGCTTTCAAGGCCGTACAGGATGGCAAGCAGGTCGCGGTCCTGGTGCCTACGACTCTGCTGGCTCAGCAGCACCACGACACATTCACTGAGCGTTACTCGGGGTTCCCGGTGAAGGTCGCGTCATTGTCGCGCTTCTCCTCCGCGAAGGAGGCCGAGGAAGTTCGGCAGGGGCTCAAGTCGGGTGCCATTGATGTCGTCATTGGAACACACACGTTGCTGACGGGCACGATCGAGTTCAAAGACCTGGGACTGGTCGTTGTTGACGAGGAGCAGAGGTTCGGCGTAGAACACAAGGAGACTCTGAAGGCTCTGCGGACGGACGTTGATGTGTTGTCGATGTCTGCCACGCCTATTCCCCGTACTTTGGAAATGGCGATCGCTGGAATCCGAGAGATGTCGGTGCTTCAAACTCCGCCTGAGGAACGTCAGCCGGTTCTCACGTTCGTTGGTTCGCATTCTGACTCGCAGATCGCTGCGGCGATCAGGCGTGAACTGCTGCGAGATGGCCAAATTTTCTATGTGCACAACCGGGTCGAGTCGATCAATCGCGTGGCCGCGCACCTGCAGGAGATCGTGCCGGAAGCGCGTATTCGCGTGGCCCACGGCAAGCTCTCTGAGGCGGAGCTCGAGAAAGTAATCATCGACTTCTGGAACCACGAGTTCGATGTCCTGGTTTCCACGACCATCATTGAGACCGGTCTGGATATTTCCAACGCAAACACTCTGGTCGTGGATCGCGCCGACGCCTTCGGACTGTCCCAACTGCACCAGTTGCGTGGACGAGTGGGCCGTGGTCGTGAACGTGCATACGCCTACTTCTTCTACCGGCCCGACAAGACACTGTCGGAAACTGCTCTAGAACGCCTGCGGACTATCGCCGCTAATACCGACCTGGGATCAGGGCTTGCTGTTGCTCAGAAAGACTTGGAGATTCGCGGTGCTGGCAATCTTTTAGGCGGCGCACAATCCGGGCACATTGAAGGTGTTGGTTTCGACCTGTACGTCCGAATGGTTTCGGAAGCCGTCGCTGCATTCCGCGGGGAGGATATTTCTGACACGGCCGACGTTCGCGTTGAGCTGGCCGTCGATGCGCACCTGCCCGAGGAATATGTGCCAGGTGAACGTCTGCGCATCGAGACTTATGGTCGAATCAGTGAGGTCAGCAACGAGCAATCGGAGCAAGAACTGCGAGCCGAATTGATCGACCGGTATGGCCCGGTCCCGCGTAAAGTGTCACTCATGTTGCAAATCGCGCGTTTGCGCGAAAAGCTGCGGAGGCGAGGAGTTCGCGAGTTGGTGACTCAGGGCAATTATCTACGAATCGCTCCGATCCAGTTGAAAGAATCGCAGGCCATGAGACTTCAGCGGCTCTATCCCGGATCTGTAATCAAGCCCGCCGTGCGCCAGGTGCTTATTCCATTGTCGCGGCCGGGGCGATTGGCTCAGACACCCCCGGCGGACGAGGAATTATTAGCTTGGGTCGATCGCTTGCTAGATGGTGCTTTAGCCCCGGTCGCGACGCCGTGAATGGCGTAGAATGGCCTAGGCTCAGGACAGCTCAAGGAGGCTTCGTGTCCCAACGGAACGCTAGGCGTTTTTCACTTCGCCGTATCACAGGTGTCGCAGCGGCAATCGCTATTGGAATTGGTGTGGCAGGTTGCTCTGGCACCGGGGCTGCTCCGGGAACCGCAGCGGTGGTTAACGGCGTGACCATTACCGAGAGAGATGTGACGGTTGCGGTTGACGAGTGGGCGAAGATCACCGGTCAGAGTGTGTCCCGCGACCAGATGGTCATGGGACTTGTGCCCGCCCAGACGTACATTGATGCTGCAGCGGAAGCGGGTGTTGAGGTTCCGGATGAAGAAATTGATGGACTGCTTGCGCAGACCGCTGGTGGCATGGACGGAACGTTGACGGTTGCTGATCTATCACCATCCACGGTTAGCGTCCTTCGCTCTTCGCTTGCGATCCAGGCTTTGTCACAAGGTGGTTCCGAAGAGGGAATCATGATGCTGATGGAGGCCTCTGATTCCATGGTCGTGAAGGTCAACCCCAGATATGGCTTTATTGAGGACGGCCAACTGGTTCCCCCAAGCACAATCGGAGATGGATTCTCATTGCCCGGTTTGGACACCGGGTCCGTGGAGGTCAACGACTAGGGCTTCTAGCAGTTTCAGGTTGACTCCCAAGTTGGGCTCCAACCACAACGAAGACTTATTTCCATACGCAAGACGTGAAACCCACAACTACCAACAAGGAGTAACAACGTGGCAATCATCGAAGAAATCGGCGCACGCGAGATTCTAGACTCTCGCGGCAACCCGACCGTTGAAGTTCAGGTCGTTCTGGACGACGGATCTGCGGGTGTTGCAGGTGTGCCTTCAGGGGCATCCACGGGCGCATTCGAAGCAGTCGAGCGTCGTGACGGCGACCCGAACCGCTACCAGGGCAAGGGTGTTCTAGAAGCTGTTGAAGCTGTCTACGAGGTGCTCGCTCCTGAAGTTGTCGGGTTGGATGCCAATGACCAGCGCGCTCTTGACCGCATCATGATCGAAGTTGACGGAACTCCAAATAAGGGCAAGGTTGGTGCGAACGCGATCCTTGGAGTCTCCCTCGCAACGGCAAAGGCCGCAGCGGATGCAGCTGAACTACCCCTATTCGAGTACATCGGTGGTCCGAACGCTCACGTTCTGCCCGTACCGATGATGAACATCCTCAACGGTGGTTCACACGCAGACACCAACGTTGACATTCAGGAGTTCATGATTGCTCCGATCGGTGCTCCGACGTTTGCTGAAGCACTGCGCATGGGTGCTGAGGTCTACCACACCCTGAAGTCCGTCATCAAGGAGCGTGGACTGTCCACCGGTTTGGGTGACGAGGGCGGTTTCGCGCCCGACTTGGAGTCCAACCAGGCGGCACTGGAACTGATCGTTGAGGCTATCGAGCGTGCAGGTTACAAGCCGGGCTCTGATGTTGCGCTGGCACTGGACGTTGCCTCGACTGAGTTCTTCAAGGATGGCGCCTACATGTTCGAGGGCGAGGCACGCTCCACCGATTACATGGTTGAGTACTACGAGAAGCTAGTCACTGACTTCCCGATCGTTTCTATCGAGGATCCGCTGTCGGAAGATGAGTGGGATGCATGGAAGCAGCTCACCGACGCTATTGGTGATCGTGTGCAACTGGTCGGTGACGACCTGTTTGTGACGAACCCTGAGCGCCTCGCTCGCGGTATCAAGGACGGCATTGCTAACGCTCTTCTGGTCAAGGTGAACCAGATCGGCACCCTGACCGAAACTCTGGAGGCTGTCGAAGCTGCCCACCGGGCAGGTTATAAGACGATGACCTCGCATCGCTCGGGTGAGACCGGTGACACCATGATCGCTGACCTCTCCGTGGCAACCAACTCCGGTCAGATCAAGACCGGCGCCCCCGCTCGTTCTGAGCGTGTTGAGAAGTACAACCGCCTTCTTGCGATCGAAGAGCACCTGGGTGGCGACGCGGTATACGCAGGCCGCGACGCATTCCCCCGCGCATCGTTCTGATCAATAGTTAATGGCCTGACTTCCACATGTGTGACTGCTGTAAATTTCAAGTGAATTTCTCGGTTTATTGCCTACAGCAGTCACACATGTGGAAGTGGTGGCTCGGTTCGGAGCGTGATCAGGCACCACAACCACCTTTCAGGGCGTGGTGAGTCGGAATCGGAAGCTGGTTGGACAAAGATTAGATCCGTGACCAGTCCGAACCGCCCCAATGTACCGCAGCGCCCTCGCGTGCCTCGGGTGCCAGGTGTGCAGAACGGTAGCAGCGTCAGCTCTCCTCGCGGCGGAACTGCGAGCCGTGATGATACTTCCAACCGCAGTGCTTCGGTCACCCGCAGCGGCTCCACTCCCCGCGACTCGGCGGGGACTCGTCCAAAGGCCGATCCTGGGGCTGTTCGTAAGGCCGGGGCAACTCCGACGGGCTCGAAGTCTGCTGCGCGATCAATCCCGCACTCAACGCCCCGATCATCAATGCGAAGGCCTGCACGCGATTCCTCGTCCATCAATGCTGGTGGAAGATCCAAGGTCAAGTCGAAAGCCGATAAGCCTGGTCGCAAAAGGTGGTCGTTCGGCGGACTGACAGTCTCCGTGAGGCTTCTGGGCGCAGCCGTCGTTGTAGGACTGCTCGCGGTGAACCTGGTGCCCATAACCCTGCAGTGGATTCAACAGGAGCAGGAGTACCGTGCCGTCCGGGCCGAGGTTGCCGCTGCGGAAGCCTACAACCAAGAACTCCAAGACTCCCTGGACGCTTGGGAAAACAAGGACTATATCGCCTCTCAGGCGCGAAAACGTCTGGGCTTCGTATGGCCGGGTGAGACGCAGTACATGGTGGTTGATATGCCTGTGGATGAGGATGTCGCTAGCGAATCGGAACAAGACTCCAAGAGCCCCGAAAAGCCCTGGTCGACCCAAATCCTAGAGTCGATGGTTGATGCAGATACTCCTCCGCCGTCGGAAGGCCTGCGCGAAGTCAAACCAACTGTGGATCGGGACTCCACTGTGGGTCATGATCCTGCTGCTGGCTAAAACTGACTGCTTTGAGTTGACTTGGGCCGATCTGGCAGAGCAGACTCGCGGTCGGAAGAACAGCAACGTACACACCGGTGGGGGACAATACAATGAGCGATTCGGACCACCACGGCAACCTTAGTGACAAAGACCTTGCATTCATCGAGGAGGACCTTGGCCGTACACCGCGTGGGGCTGTCGGTGTTGCTGCTCGCTGCAAGTGCGGTCGTCCGTTGGTTGTGACGACGGCTCCTCGACTACCCGATGGATCGCCGTTTCCGACCATGTTCTACATGTCCAGCCCGATACTCGCATCAGCCTGTTCAAAGCTTGAAGCAGAACACGTTATGGTCGCGTACAACGAACTTCTGGGAGCGGACGAGGACCTATCCACAGCGTATGTGTCCGCCCACACGGACTATCTGGAGCGTCGCAGGGCGCTGGGAGATGCCGTTGGTGTCGGAGATGTTGAAGAGATCTCGGAGTTCTCAGCCGGGGGGATGCCTACGCGAGTGAAGTGCCTGCACGCATTGGTTGCTCACTCACTTGCCGCGGGTCCGGGTGTGAACCCCATTGGAGACCTCGCTCTCGAGGAACTAGCAACGCGTGGAATGTGGGACCAGGCAGTTTGCTGCTGTGCTAACTGAGAGGGTTTGGGCCAATGACGCGTGTAGCTGCGATTGACTGCGGAACGAACTCGATTCGCCTTTTGGTGGCGGATTCGGTGATGTCCATGGACGAGGACGTGGCTTCCTCAACTCCCATCGCGAACATGCGGGACATCGCTCGCGAAATGATCATCACTAGGCTTGGTCAGGGAGTGGATCGTACTGGCGTCCTCGATCCCCAAGCCGTAAAGAGAACGCTAGAAGTCACCCGGCAGTACCAGGCACAGATAGATGCCTTGGGGGCCACCAGGGTGCGTTTTGCCGCGACATCGGCAACGCGTGATGCTGAGAACCGGTCCGAGTTTGTTGAAGGTGTCCGGGCGATAACAGGCGTGGTTCCCGAGGTGATCACCGGCAAGGAAGAAGCATCATTGTCATTCTTGGGGGCGCTATCATCGTTGCCGGCTGAGCTTGCTGGACCTTACTTGGTTATCGACATCGGTGGGGGTTCCACAGAATTTGTGCTAGGCGACGTGCCGGACAATGGGGACGAGGACCTCAGGTCTTCATTTGCGCAAGGAAGTTCCTTGCCGACTGTGGAGCAGTCAGTGTCGATCGATATGGGATCTGTGCGCGTTACTGAGCGGTTTGGGCCGGAGCCGTGGACGCCCGAGAAGCTGGCAGCAGCAAGGGCATGGATTGATGAGTGTCTCGATAAGGTTTCGCGTGCGGTAGACATTTCGCGCGCGGCGACGGTAGTTGGCGTGGCTGGAACAGTCACGTCGATGGGCGCGTTCATAGTAGGCGTCGATGAGTACAACCCGTCGATGACGCACGGGTCGATCCCTTCCGCGGAGCAGTGGCAGCAGGCCACGAACTACATGATCAGCGCGTCAGTGGAGGAGAAGGACGCCTTGGGATTCATGCCGACGGGACGTGCCGATGTTATCGGTGGAGGAGCCTTGATCTGGGAACAGATCCTGGTGCGATTGGGCGTGTTCTCGGGGGTTCAGTCCAGAGCTACAGACGCTTCGAGGGGCGCGCCCGTCGTGGTTGTTTCAGAGCACGACATCCTAGATGGACTGGCACTGTCCTTGTTGCAGGATTGGCCCGTCTACGCTGGCGGGAGCTAGAGTCCGTCGTTGCTAGCATTAGGAGACAGCTTTTCTGCTTCGGCCCCCATAGCCCAATGGCAGAGGCAACCGACTTAAAATCGGTCAAGTGTCGGTTCGAGTCCGACTGGGGGTACATCTCTGCCTAAACACTGGCATCTGAGACCTTGCCCGCCTTCTTCGCGGACTTTTCGTTGGCCTTGTCACGGGCTTTCTTGGCCTTCTCCTGAGCTTCCCTGTAGCTGACCTCGATCTGCTCGTTGACTTTCCCGGGTGGTCCACCGGGACGGTCCTCACGCTCAGATAGGTATGGGAATTGGTCATGCCCGTGTAAGTACAGAGTGGTTACATTCAAGAATGCAAGCAGCGGGACTGAGAACACCGCACCGGCAATACCTGCCACCGATCCGCCGATCATAACGGCTAGGACGACGACGACCGGGTGAAGCGACACGGCCTGCGACATCAGCCACGGCTGAAGGACGTTTCCTTCTAGTTGCTGAACTGTCAACACGATTATGAACATGATTATTGCGGCGGTTACACCGTTGTTCACCAGAGCAAGAAGTATCGCCACCGCGCCCGAAACGAATGCGCCGACAATGGGTACGAATGCGCACAGGAACACCAGTACGGTAATCGGGAACGCCATGGGCACGCCTAGAGCAAATGCGCCAATACCAATGCCAGCAGCATCGATTGCAGCGACTTTGGTTTGAGTGCGTACGTAGAAGCCCAAGGTAATCCAGCCACGGATGGCAGCCTCGTTGACGCGGTTCCGCCAGCGTTTGGGCATAGAGCGCAGTGCGACTGTCCACATCTGGCGCCCGTCCTTCAGGAAGAAGAAGAGGATAAAGACCATTAGCAGTCCGTTTGTCGCCAGTGATACCGCTGAGGATGCAAACCAGATTGCTTCCGATGCAATCGTTGTGGAATGTTCCTTCAGGAACGCCATGATGTCATCCTGAACATCTGTTAGGTATTGGCGCAGGGCATCGGCCTCTGATCCCCATGGTCCGTCCGCCACCCAGTCCAAGAGCTTGCCGATGCCTTCAACGGACTCTTTGGCGATTTGTGGCAGTTGTTGAATCAGTTGGGTCAGAGCGATCGCGAGCAACACTGTGACGATGAAAATACCTATCAACAGGCCAACAGCTGCCGCCGCTGTCTGTCCCATGTTCAATTTCCGTTTCAGGAAGTTGACAACTGGGGCCAACAGCATGGCTAGCAGCATGGCAACCAGGATGGCGATGACAATGCTGCTTATGTACGACATCAAGTACAGGATTGCGGCAACCGCTCCAAGTACAACCAGGAATCGCCACGACCATGCCGCACCAACTCGCAGGTTCCAACTCACAGAGTTGCGGGCGTTGCCGGGATCATTCTGCTCAGGGTGCGACTGATTTTTTTCTTCGGCGGTTGATGACTCGTCAACTTCTATGGAGTCAGTGATCTCTACATTCTCTGGGATAACCGAGTTATCCGCTGCAGTCCCCTCCACCAGTGCACCTCGCTGTTCTTGCAATCGACTCACCCGCATTTGTCGCTGGAAAAGTCGTTGTTCAGTCGAGAGCAATAATCGCATAGTTTAGAAACATGCGTCGTCCTCGGCTACGTCGAAGACGATAGAAAGGAGACTTATGGCAACGTCGACAACGCCACTGAGCGCGGAACCTCATCCGGTATTGGGAACGCGACTTGACTTGCCACCTTCAGTTGAAGAAGGAACCGAGTTGATCTACTTGGCGGCCGGTTGTTTTTGGGGCGTGGAAAGGATCTTGTGGCAGCTCTCCGGAGTAATTTCCACTGCGGTGGGCTACATGGGTGGCCGTACCGAATGCCCGACCTATGTTGAGGTGTGCACAGGCACTACTGGCCACGCAGAGGCGGTGAGAGTTGTGTATCGGTCCTCGGAAATTAGTGCAGGGGAAGTCCTAGCGACTTTTTTTGAAAACCACGACCCCACTCAGCTGAACCGGCAGGGCAACGACATGGGTTCGCAGTACAGGGGAGCGGTGTGGACCACAACTCGGGCTCAGTATGAGGCTGCAACGCATGTCCTCCACGCCTACCAGGACAAGCTAGTTTCAGGCGGATACGGTCAAATCGTCACTGAAATCCACTGCCCGCCTGCCCCGACATTCTATTTTGCAGAGGACTACCATCAGGCGTACTTGTTCAAGAACCCGCAGGGGTACTGCAACCATGGATTCAATGGGGTGGCATGCCCGCGCTAGACGCTTAGCAAGGTTACGCAATCGCTGTCAGCGGGGCGGGTGTCGCCTGCGGGTACGTTAGTTCGAGGACCTAGTTCTTGATCCCCACGATGTCTGTCACAAAGACCAAAGTGTCTCCACCGCGAATACCAGCCTGCGGAATCCCGGTCGCTCCGTAGCCCAGATCGGCTGGGATCGAGAGCAGCACGCGTGAACCGACGCGCTGGCCTACAAGCCCCTGATCCCAACCCTTGATGACGTAACCAACCCCGATTGGGAATGAGAGCGTAGAGCCTCGGTCATAGGAATTGTCGAAGACGTTTCCATCCCAGACCTGTCCCAGGTAGTTGCAGATTATTTCATCGCCGACGTTGACTTCGGGGCCGTCGCCCTCAACCAGGACCTCAACTTGAAGTTCGGGTGAGGCGGTTGCCGTTTCGAACCCGATAACAGGCTTGTCGCCGAAGTCTCCGGTTACGGTTACGTTGTCCATGATTGTCCTTGGTTGTCTTGGGAACTAGCGCGAGTTCAGGTGCGACAGGATGTTCAGAATCTCCACGTATAGCCATATCAGCGTGACCATTATGCCGAATGCACACATCCAGGCGTACTTTGCTGGGGCCCCTTGCTGAACTCCGACCTTGACTTGGTCGAAGTCGCTGATAAGGCAGATCGCCCCAATGAATACAGCGAAGACGCTGAGGAGCAGACCCAGTGGAAGACCCATGATAGAGAGGTCGTTTCCGCCTGACATGGGCACGCCCAGCATCGCCAAGAGCCAAATGAGCAGGCGAGATGCGATCAAGCCGATCAGGGAGATCAATGCAAACTTCTGGAGCTTCGGTGAATTTCTCACCTTTCCGCTGGCGAACAGAGCCAAAGTAGTGCCGAACACGGCAAACGTCGCCACCACGGCCTGAACAACGATGCCGGGGTAGATGGTGTTCATCAGCATCGACAATGCGCCCAGACCGACTCCTTCCAATGCGGCATAAGTCATGACCAGACTCGGACGGATCTTCTTTGAGAAGATGTTGATCATCGCGACAATCAGTCCGCCTATGAAGCCCACGAGAATCATCGGTCCCGCAAGGCTCAGGTTGGAGGCGCTGACAAACCACGCGACAGCTGCGGTGCACACTGCAATCACAAGCATTCCCGCAGTCTTCACTACGACATCGTCATACGTCATGCGCCCCATGGTCACAGCGTCTGCTGCGGGCTGCTGGTAGGCGGTACGAGCCTGATCGAAAGCGACCTGGTCGTAGATGGGCCGTTGTGCTTGCTGGTAGCCCTGTGCGGTTTGGACTTCTCCCTGACCACTCCACTGGGTCTCGAGTCGGTTGAAAACCGGGTTACTCATTGGTCCTCCAGAATGTCTTTCATGACAAGAGAAGCCACCCGGGTGCGGGAACAACTCTTTCATGCAACTCTTTCACACAGGCGAACGAGGAATCTAGCTGTTCCACCTGACGCGAAACTACGGGCTGGGCCCCGGTTCGGGCTTCTTTCTACGGAGAACTCGATCAGTTGATCCGAGTCAGACCGGTAATAGCGGCGATGATTTCCTCGTAGGAAGCATCTGAGCTGTGGAACTCGCCGTTGATCCGCCCATGCCGCAGCACGATGATACGATCAGCCACGGCTCTTATATCAGGCAGATTGTGGCTGATCAGGATGACTCCTTTACCTAGATCTCGTAAGCCCTCTATGTGCGTCAGGACATCGGCTGTCTGTGCGACCGACAGCGAAGCCGTCGGCTCGTCCAGAACTACCAGCTTGGGATTGGACACCAACGTCCTCGCGATAGCCACACATTGACGCTGGCCCCCTGACAGATCTGCAAGCAGAGCATGCGGGTCAGGAATACGTCCGCCAAGTTCGTCGATGAACCTGACGGCAAGGCTCTCCATCTCTTTCTCGCCCAGTAGCGGGCCGTCGCCTTTTAGTTCGCGGCCGAGGAACACATTCGCGGTAACGTCCAGGTTTTCACACAGAGCCAGTTCCTGGAACACCGTTGCAATGCCCATGTCAAATGCCTCGCGGGGCGAAGAGATAGAGACCGGACTACCATCGAAGTAGATCTGTCCAGAACTGGGTGCGTATGCACCCGACACCATGCGGGCGATTGTCGACTTTCCAGCAGCATTGTCGCCCACCAGGGCAACGATCTCGTGTTCCAGGACCTCCATGGAGACGTCGTTCACTGCCTGAACTGCCCCGAAGTGTTTGCTGACATGGTCAAGCTTCAGGATCTGCTGACGCATCAGCCCCACCTCCGTTCAGAGCGATGTAGGCCGACTCGGGCCGCGTGGAGCTAGGTAAGCTACGATCCTCCGTCTCTTTCAGAGCAAGTGATAGAGCTCCGTAAAGCTCAGCATTTTGACCCAGAGTCGCCAGTTCAACTTCCACGCTACCAGCGACCAGGGGGCGTCCGCCGAGCACGTCTCTGATTGGCCCTAGAAGCAGATCCCCTGTAGTGGCCAACTCGCCCCCAACCACGATCTTCAAGGGGGCAAACACGACTACATAGTCTGCGAGAACCAATCCGATCTGGGTTCCGGCGTCCATGATTACCTGACGACATCCCAGATCGCCGGCGTTGGCTTTTCCGATTACGTCCGATAGGGAGGAGTACCCGCGTGACAGTCGGAGTGACTCGACCAGTAGGTCAGCACCGACCACGGTGTTGAGGCAGCCGCGTCCTCCGCACTGGCAGATCAGTCCTGTGGGCTCCACTTGGACATGTCCGATTTCGCCGGCGGTTCCGCGTTCTCCACGGTGTAGGTGGCCGCCGACCACGACGCCGGCGCCGGTGGAATAGGACGCTCGGACGAAAATCCCGCTGTCCACACCGCGTAGCGCGCCCATGTGAGCCTCCGCAAGGGCGGCGCAATTCGCATCGTTCTCGACTAGGACCGGGCGGTCTAGCCGACGTGACAGCACGCTGGCAACGTCCAAATCTTCCCATCCTGGGAGAATCCCACTAATCGAGATAGCGCCAGTCTTGGGATCAATAGGTGCAGGCATTGCGACGCCAACTGCTGACAAGTCGTCGACGTCCCCGCCTATCCGTTCGATTAGTTCGACTATCAGTAGCGCGGTTCTGTCCAGGGTCGTGTCAGCTCTGTGATTCATGGGGAGGGGCATCGACTTGAGTTCAAGGATCTTCAGGGAGCGGTCCGCAACTGCAATCGTGAGTGAGCGTCGACCGATCTGAACACCAGCAAGTAAGCCGTTCTTGCGCACCAAGGACACCAACTGTGCGCGGCGTCCCGAACGTATGGTGCTTTCGACCTTGAAAACGCCTTCAGAAACCAGTCGTTTGACGATGTTAGAGATAGACGCTTGCGAAAGGCCGGTAGCTGCCGTGAGTTCAACTTGTGTAATCTTGCCGAACTTACGGACCATCTCGATGACGCGGGCGACGTTGGCTTCACGCAATGAAGTTTGAGAACCCGGTCCAGTGCTCACGCCGCCAAAGCTAGCAGAAATTGGCGGTTTGTCAGCACAAACTAGAGGTGTATCGAGTAGCCTGGGACCAATGGGGCAGCCCAAACAGACGGTTTTCTGGCAGTCGGTGGGTGTGGAGGTTGGCTTCATTAGTTGAAGGCATGGCTGGGATCTCAATGTTTCGGCCACGAATCAGAGTCTTTGGGCCCAACCACCAAATCTCAGGTTACAAGCTGATAACTATTTGGTCACGATTGGCTTCAAGGGATGAAGCCTAGGTGCGAAGAGGAATAGTGTTTCCGAGGTGGGACGAATCCTCGTCCCATGACCCACTCAAGGAAGCGCGGGAGGATACATGGCAGAGCAGCCACCCCCAATTCTGGAGATGCGCAACATTGTCAAGGAGTTTCCGGGTGTTCGAGCCCTGGACGACGTGACGATGATTGTTCGCAAGGGGGACATTCACTCCATCTGCGGGGAAAATGGCGCAGGCAAATCTACGCTGATGAAGGTTCTTTCGGGCGTGTACCCACATGGCACGTACGAAGGCGACATCTTCTATGAAGGTGAAATCGTCCAGTTCTCCAACATCAAAGCCTCAGAGCATGCGGGCATCGTAATCATTCACCAAGAGCTGGCTCTCATTCCTGAGTTGTCGGTGACCGAGAACGTTTTCATGGGCTCGGAAATCGTGAAGCGCGGCCTGATCGACTGGGATGAACAGCGACAGATCACCGAGGACCTTCTGGCCCGCGTAGGTTTGGATGTTGACCCCAATACCCAGATCAAGAATCTAGGCGTTGGTCAGCAGCAGCTTGTGGAGATTGCCAAGGCACTCTCCAAAGACGTCCGATTGCTCATCTTTGACGAGCCAACGTCAGCTCTGAACGAGGAAGATTCCGCTAACCTCCTAGATCTAATGCGCGGGCTCAAGGGCCGCGGCATTACCTGCATCATGATCTCGCACAAACTCAATGAGATCGCTGCGATCTCCGATGCTGTCACGGTTATCCGCGACGGTCAGACTGTTGAGACTTATGACGTGGTAGCCGGACAGGTGGACGAAGACCGAATCATCCGCTCGATGGTTGGCCGTTCTCTTGACAACCGCTACCCGGACCACGAACCAAACGTTGGCGAAGTGTTGTTCGACGTCAAGGAGTGGACCGTGGAGCACGCGGTTATTCCGGATCGGCTGGCAGCAGATCACTCGTCGTTCTATGTCCGCAAGGGCGAGGTTGTAGGCTTCGCGGGCCTAATGGGCGCTGGCCGCACGGAGTTGGCGCGCTCACTGTTTGGTCGTACGTATGGCAAGTATGTTTCGGGCCAGATGTTTATGAATGGCAAGGAACTGCATGTAACCAACGTTCATCAGGCGATCAAGTCGGGAATGGCGTATGTTCCTGAAGATCGCAAGACGTTGGGCTTGAACCTGCTGGATAGCATCAAGGCAACGATCGTCTCCGCGAACCTTAACGCTATCGTTCACAAGGGTCTACTTGACTTGAACGAAGAAGTCGAGGTTGCAGAGAAGTACCGCGAAGAAGTCCTCATCAAGACCCCCACCGTCAATGCGGGTGTTACGACCCTGTCCGGTGGTAATCAGCAGAAGGTCGTCCTCGCAAAGTGGCTGTTCCCAGACCCCGAGATCCTCATACTTGATGAGCCAACTCGCGGTATTGACGTGGGTGCAAAGTTCGAGATCTACAAGTTGATTTTCCAACTGGCCGATGAAGGTCGCGGATGCCTCGTTATTTCATCTGAACTTCCCGAACTGATGGGTATCTGCGATCGCATCTACACCATCTGCGAAGGCAAGATCACTGGTGAAGTAGACGCTCGCAACACCTCCCAGGAACAGCTGATGCGATTGATGACGCTGTCCTCTTCCACCTCCAATGAAACTACTGCCGCCGGGACCAACAACGCTCCTGCCGCAGCTGCTGCTAACTGATCGACACGACAGGATCTACAAAGATGAAACGACTGAAAGAAGTCTTCGGAGGTAACATCCAGCAGTACGCCATGGTTATTGCCCTGGTCGCGCTGGTTATTATCTTCCAAATTTTGTCCGGTGGCCGCATGCTCACGTCATCGAACTTCCAGAACCTAATTTCTGGTAATGCATACGTCTTGATCCTCGCGATCGGTATGCTCATGGTCATTGTTATTGGCCAGATCGACCTGTCTGTTGGTTCCGTAGCGGGCCTGGTCGGCATGGTGGTAGCCATCTCCATTCGAGACTTCGGTATCCCGTGGTGGCTGGGTCTGTTGGTAGGTATCGCCGTCGGTATCCTCATTGGCTGTTGGCAGGGCTTCTGGCTTGCACAGATGGGAATTCCGGGCTTCATCACGACGCTGGCTGGTTTGCTCATGTTCCGTGGTCTGGTCATCTGGATCTCGGGATCGATCTCTGCTCCTGTTCCAAAAGAGTTCCGCGTACTAGGCGCCGGTTCACTTCCTGATTTCGGTCCTCAGATCGTCATCGGCAACGACCACCTGAACAATTCGACTCTGCTGCTCGGCCTGATTGGCATCGCATTCTTCGTGTGGCAGCAGTTCCGCAAGTACAGCCGCCAGGTGAAGCGTGGATACGACGTATCCATTGCCGGCCCGCTCACCCGCTCGGTGCTGATCGCCCTGGTCATCGGATACCTGTCGTTCCTGTTCGCCGGTGGCCGCCAGGGCACTTCGTTCCCGGTTCCCGGTTTGATCCTGCTGGTGCTGGTCATCATCTACCACACAATCACCCAGCGCACTACGTTTGGTCGCCACGTCTACGCCGTTGGTGGCAACCGCGCTGCCGCTGCTCTGTCCGGTGTCAACACGAAGCGGACCTACTTCCTGGTCATGATGAACATGTCCTTCCTGGCCGCAATCGCGGGCATCCTGTTCGTTGGACGTGCGACCTCCGCAGGCCCATCGGATGGCAACATGTGGGAGCTCGACGCTATTGCCTCAGTCTTCATCGGTGGCGCAGCTGTTTCCGGTGGTATCGGCACCATCATCGGCTCTATGGTTGGTGGATTGGTCATGGCCACCTTGAACAACGGTCTGATGCTGATGGGCGTTGGCCAGGACCGTACGGCCGTCATCAAGGGCCTGGTCCTTCTGGCGGCGGTCGCATTCGATGTCTACAACAAGAACAAGGGACGTCCCTCGATCTCCGGCGCACTTTCCAAGAAGAAGAAGGGCGACGACGAGGATCCTGAGGCATCTGACAAGACCGAAGCTGAAATCGATAAGGCCGCTGCGGCTGTTGGCGTCACCATTGATCGTGATCCTGGTGCGGGCCCAGAGGCTGGTCCCGTCGAGGTTGAGAACGAGCCCGACGCACCAATCCCAACTACATAAGACAACAACCCCCGTGGGTTCGGGCGGGTGGAAGACGAAGACCGCCCGAACTCTCAACAAAAAGCGGAGTTTCAAATTGAAACCCATGAAAGGAACACAATGAAGACTCGCATTGCAGGGTTCGCCGCTATCGCAGCGGCTGCAGCCCTCTCGCTTGCCGCTTGTGGTGGTAACACCGACAAGGCCGAAGAAGGAGACGCCCAGTCGCCTGTCGACGAAGGTACCGAGCAGCCTGCTGACGAAGGATTCCCGGCAGACTCGGTAATCGGTGTCTCCCTGCCTTGGTTGGGCACCCAGAACTGGGCCGAAGCAGAGTCCATGTTCAAGACTGAGCTAGAAGCCAATGGCTTCCAGGCTGTAGTTCAGGCAGCTGACAACAAGGTTCCTCAGCAGCAGCAGCAGATCGAAGCCATGATCGAACAGGGCGCAAAGGTCCTGGTCGTTGGCCCGATCGACGGCACGCAGCTGAGCTCCGTTCTGGAGCGCGCCGCTGAAGACGGCATCTTCATCATCGGCTACGACCGCATGATCGAGAACACCGAGGCAGTCGACGGCGTTGTGCAGTTCGGCTCCGTACTGACCGGTAAGTTCCAGGGTGAGGCGCTGCTGCAGGGCCTCGCGGAGAAGAAGGGCGACGCCCCCTACAACATCGAAATCTTCGCTGGCGGTCCTGCTGACCCGAACGCGAAGCTGTTCTACGATGGTGCAATGGAAGTTCTGCAGCCGAAGATTGACGATGGCACGCTCGTTGTCGTTTCCGGTCAGACTGACTTCACCCAGGTCGCCACCCAGGACTGGGACAACGGCAAGGCACAGGCTCGCATGGACTCCATCCTCGCGGGTAACTACTCCGACAAGGAAATCCACGGCGTTCTCGCTCCGAACGATGGCATTGCTCGCGCAATCATCACTGCTTCGGAAGATGCTGGCCAGGAACTCCCCGTCACCTCCGGTCTGGACGCTGAGGACGAATCCATCAAGTGGATCGCCCAGGGCCGCCAGTACTCCACCATCGCCAAGCCCACCCAGGATTTGGTTGCTGCAACGATCGACATCATCAAGGCGCTGCAGGCCGGCGAGGGCATGCCTGCTCCGTCCGAAATGGTTGACAACGGTGTGAAGGAAGTTGGCGTTTACGCTCTTGAGCCGACCGTCATCACCCAGGCAAACCTGAAGGACTTCTTCGCGAATGATCCTGCACGTTTGACGATCATCGAAGACAACATGGAGTAAAGAAAGTCATTTTGACTCTCTGATTCTCTGGGAGGGGCGGGCACCATACGGGGCCCGCCCCTTTCGTTTGCCTATGATTTGGCTCGCTGGAAAGGTTCGCCTGCTTTTCCCCGCGTAGATCTGGGCACCAGGACGGTCCTTGGGGCCGAGAACTCTTGACGCGCGGTCCGGGGGGGGGGGGGGGGGGGGGCCCCACCCGTAGTGGCTAACCCCCACGCCTTATAGGGCTTGGCCGAGATTACCATGACTTCGAGCAAATTTCCGTTTGGGAGCTTGTACAACACAGTGGCGC
>WPCK01075608.1_pt1 | contig 39660 bp, 30 predicted proteins | sample 5399851 | NCBI WGS metagenome assembly WPCK01 (sample SAMN12869471, study PRJNA574797) | sludge metagenome | isolation source: wastewater treatment of pH11 | place: China:Beijing | collected 2019-05-20
CATGGCGACCAGGGAGGGCTGCCAAATACACCCAATCATGTTCTTCGCCTGGGGCAGATTGACGGCCACTTTGCCGCCGACACTACTGTCGACCTGGGCCAGCAGCGAGGTGGGGATCTGCACGTACCGAAGGCCCCGCGCGAAGTTGGCCGCGACAAATCCCACGAGATCCCCAATCACACCCCCGCCCAGGGCAAGCAGCACCGCCTGCCGATCGGCCCTCGCGGCCAGCAGGGATTGCCAAAGTTGCTCCGCCTGCGCCAAGGATTTCGACGATTCCCCGGGCGGAACGACGATGACCTGTTCCTGGGAACGGAGCTGCAGCTGCTCCGCGAGCCGAGCTCCATGGTGCGAGGCCACATGCCCGTCGGTGATCAGGAACTGGCACGACGATGGGACGCGATCGGCCAGGAACTCGCGCAGCAGGTCCAGCCAATCCAACCCGATGACGATCTCATAGCTGCGATCGCCCAGCACCACGTGCACGGTTTCCAGGCGATCGCACATAGTCCGATCATCCACCCACACGTGCCACATCTTCGGGCGTTACGGTAATTTGGCGGCAGAACCCGGTGTGCGTACGAACGTACACCAGGTGAGCAGCCTGATCGGGCTGCGCGTGGAGCGCATCTTCGATGCGGATTTTCTGGGCGGGGGGCAGCGATTCCAGGTCATCGGGCCAAAGCGTCTCGGTTTCCATGACAAGTGCTTCGCGATAGGGATCGAAATTGTCAGGCATGGGTTGGCTTCCCGCTCCGATTCCGGTGGCTTCCCTTGTGGTCCTCTGAATCTCCTTGCCCAATAATATAGCGGTCTGCTTTTCACCGGAAAACAGTCCCCCACGGGAATTCCATGACGATACGCCGAGGTCCCTGGGTCATTGTCTGCATCTTCTCGCTCGCGCTGGCAATGGCGGCGTACGCCTGGCAACTCCAGCGGACCCGTGGCCGCCAGGTCCTGGCATACCTGGGTTGGGAACACGCCGAGCGGATCGCGAGGGCGTCTTCCGTCGAACTGTGGGCCTTGCGGCCCTTGCCTGCCGGGTCAGTACCTGCCGATCGGATGCCTGCGACCAGGACACTCCGCATTGCCGGCGTTCGCCACGCGATGGTACAGCGAAAGGACCTGTCCAGGGCCCCCGGCATCGTACATGCCCGTCAGGCCCTGCTCGACGACGCCAGCTTCCACTGGCCCGCGGCCGCTGGTGGCGCGCCCGCAACCTGGCAGGTGGCCCTTCGCTTTGAGCAAGACGGACGGGAAACGCTGCTGGCCTTCGATCTCAACCGCGGCCTCGTGCGCCTGACTGACAAAAATATGTCACTTGCGTTGCAGCCGGCCTCCGCGAACGGATTCCGCCGCTACTTGGACGAGCAGCGTCAGCCGGGACCACGGGAACCGATGACAGGCGACGCCCGCAGGAGAAGCGGAGCTAGGAGGATGACGCGCCATACGCCGCCACCCAGAGGTTCGGGGACCGCCGCCACGCCATCCGACGAGGCAAACTTGTAGGCATTCCAGACCCCGAAGTCACTTCCGTCCACCGCGCCGTTGGCATTGAAGTCCCCGGCGCACCAGCCTGGGGAGTTGGTGAACTTGGAACTGTTCCAGATTCCGAAGTCCGATCCGTCCACCGCCCCGTTCAGATTGGCGTCGCCCGGCAGATAAGGATTTCCCGATGGCAGATTGAGCTGGCCGCCGATCGTTCGAAGGACGGTCAAGTCCGCCAGGTTCACCAGTTGATCGCGATTGAGGTCCCAGGCCGGGTCATTCGCGCCCGCCACAATGGCTGCCACCAGGGCGTCGAATTCTCCGCAGCCGACCCCCGGCACGAGTCGGATATTGTCAAAGCCGGCCATGGCAACAATGGGGGTGCCTCCCTGAGAGGGTGTCCCGGAATCATGGCGCAGCATGATCCGCGACATCCCCGTGATCGTCGTCTGGTAGTCGTTGTCTCCCACGACGTGGGTCTGTTCCGATTCCGCCACGCGAAACACGTAGCTCCGCCAGACTCCATCGTTGGGGACCGCCTGAGACTGACTGGAAGTCCAGCGGTCCAGTCCGTTGGGCCCATGCAGCACGAGACGCATCTCCAAGCTGTTGGAGGAGGCCGGCACCATCATGTCGACCATCAGCGCTTCAATGTCGACCGCCGCATAATCACCGACCCATGGTACGGTCTCATTCACGGTCGCCAGACTCGACCCCGGTCCGAAGCCCCCCATGGATGTCAGCTGGAGAAAGGCATCGCCGGCGCCCGTCGGCCCACCCGTGGGGATGACCGTCGGCGAGGCGCCGCCAGACCAGCCGGCCAGCATGCCATCGTGAAAGTCGTCCACGTAAAACGGAGTTGCGGCATTCACCACGACAACGGGGCAGAACCAAGCCATCACGAATGCGGCACGGCCCGACCAAAGGTAACTGGGCATCAGGGTCCTCGCAGGGGTGAAAGGGAAGTCCCATTCTAGACGGGCCGGCCGGTGAAATGCCAGAAAAACAAGGCGCCGATCGGGACATTCTCAGGAACCCCCCAAACCCCATCGCAACATCTCGCTGAATCTTGGGGTTTTTCCCTGCCACAAGATCCCCACTCGAAAGATCCGTCCGGCCAAGGTCACGCACAGCCAGGTTGCCACCGCCAGTACTGCCAGGGCCAAGAAAATCTGCCAGAGTGGAATCGGTGCGCCTGTCGCCATGCGCAACACGATCATCGAGGGGGTCGCCGGCGGCACAAACGTCAGGGCCACGGCCAGCGGTCCATTCGGTTCCCGCACGATCTGAAACCAGACGAACATGGGGATCATCAACATCATCCAGACGGGCAAGAGCAGCGACTGGGCTTCCTTCAACTGTGAGACGGCCGATCCGACGGCCAGGAAGATCGAGGCAAAGAACAAGACGCCCAGGATCTGAAAGAGCACAAACCAGGGGATCATATCCAGTGGCAGGGAGTGCAGCAGTCCTTTGGACCTTGCCACAAACAGTGCGCCCCCAAAGTAGACGGCGAAGACCGTCAGGGAACCGCCAATGGTTCCCAGCAACTTGCCCCACATCAATTGCGATGGGCTGACACTGCCCAGCAGCACTTCCACGATCCGCGACGACTTTTCTTCGAGCACGCTTTCCAGCATGGGCTGCGAGGCCATGAAGATCACCATGAACATCAGCATCATGGCGACCATGGGGAGGAAAATCGCCGTCATCTCATCCCGTTCCGCTTCCACGGCCACGGCGCCGCTGGCGTCGCGACGCATGGGACTGAGCCCCCGAACCTTCACGTGTTCTCGAGCCCGGCTGACCGTGGCAGGATCGATGTTGGCCTCCGTCAGGCGGATGCCGAAGATCGTCTCGTTCAAGGCGGCGTCCACCCAGCGGCGAGCCGTGGCCAGGGTCGCATCGGTCGAGACAAACGTTACGGCGGGGGCTTCGCCGGATGGATCCGAACGGCCTGCCACGACGTCTTCGGGAATCTCAACGAACGCGTACAAGTCCTGGCGTCGGATCCGATCCGACAGGTGCAGCCGATCCTCGTCGTTGAAATCCGAGGCGGAAATGGGTTCCAATTGGTAACGGTCGCCCCGTGACAGTTCATCTTCGGCATCCTCCGCGCTGCCGGTCGCGTCCAGCGCGGCGTTGTGCTGAAGGGCGGCGGCCTGCAAGACCTCGAAGAGTCGACCCGTATGATCGATCACGGCAATCTTGCGGTCCTCGATCTGATCGGTCTTTCGAATCAGATCGATGGCAAGAATGCCGCCGAACATGAGGATGGGCATCATGGCCAGACCGAACAGAAAGGCCTTGGTGCCAACCATCGCGCGATACTCGCGGCAGGCAACCGTCCAGATTTTCCGCATGGCAATGTTCCCAAGAGTCTCCAAGTCCACACGCCAGCCTGACGGCCGTCGTCTATCGCCCGGCCGTCCCGTTTCCAGTCATCGTTCCAGAATCGACCTCGGCTTCCGGGCCGGCGATGCGGACGAAGATCTCGTGCAGGCTGGGGCGCACCACCTCAAAATGCGAAAGCGCGTGCCGCTGGCAAAGCTGTTGCAACAGGGCGGGCGCGTCATCCGCAGAATGCAGCTGCAGTTCATGAAACCGACCACGAGCCTCCCAGTGGCGGACCTGTGGCATGACCGGGGGCTGCACGTGAGGATCCACAAAGCGGATGCGGACACAATTGGCGGGGTATTCCGCCTGAATCGCATCCAGGTTTCCATCGAGTACCTTCTTGCCGCGAAAAATCATGAAGATCGTATCGCACAACTGTTCCGCCACATCCATGTCATGCGTGGAAAAAATAACGGTCGTCCCCTGATCCCGTATGGCCCGGACACTGTCCCGCAAGAGGTCCAGGTTCACGGGGTCCAGTCCTGAAAAGGGCTCATCCAGGATCAGCAGTTTCGGCCGGGCGATCACGGCGGCAATGAACTGGATCTTCTGGGCCATCCCTTTGGAAAGGCCGTCGACTCGCTTGTCGGCCCACGATACAGCACCTAATCGCTCCAGCCAGCTTTCGAGGTCGGCCCGACAATCGTAATGCCCCTTGAGCCTGGCATAGTAGGTCAAGAGGCTCCGCACCCGCATGCGCTTGTAGAGGCCTCGCTCTTCCGGAAGGTAGCCCAATCGATCATCGGCCGTTCGACCTCGGTTTTTCCCCAGCACCACGACCGTTCCCTCGTCGGGCTGGAAGATCCGCAGGATCATTCGCAGCGTGGTCGTTTTTCCCGATCCGTTCGGCCCGATGAATCCGTAGATACTCTGTTCCGGAACGCGCAGATCCAATCGATCCACGGCCGTTTGATGGCCAAATCGCTTGGTCACTCCGTCCAGTTCAATGGCCAACGACATGGTGTCTCCCATGGCACATAGGCGTCCCGCCTAGGGTTTCAAGTATCCAAATCCCTCATCCCATTCCACGGCGAAGGCTTGCCGCACTCCCATGTCGGCACAGGATGTCATGCCAGCCACCTTTCCATTCCTTCGCCGAAGCCGAGGGATTCTTGCGGAAAGGCAGTTGATTTCGACGGGGACATCGAAAAAATGGCCTCTGGGGAAACGTGCCTGCGCTCGACCTGCTACCATGTTGACCGGGGATTTCATCGTATCGCAGTCGCACCCCAAGCGACAGGACGGAAACATGTCCGTCACGAATTCCGTCGCATTCGGACCGCGACCACGGCACGCTGGCGGTTTCACCCTGGTAGAACTCCTGGTGGTGATCGGCATCATCGGACTGTTGCTGGCGCTGTTGTTGCCGGCAGTTCATCAGGCCCGAGAGGCCGCTCGCCGGACTCAGTGTCAGAGCAATATCCGTCAAGTAGGACTGGCGATCGTTGCCTACGAGTCCGCTCGGCGACAGTTGCCGCCCGGAAGCCAATTGACGACTGGGCTTTCCTGGGGATTCACCTACTTCGTCATGCCCTATTTTGAAGAGTCCGCCCTGTACGGGACCGTCCGCCCGGGCCAGGATGACTGTGGAGCGGTCATCATTGCGCTGCAGCAGAGCGGACGACCGGATCCCACCTCCAAGCCGGTGAATATCCTCATGTGTCCCAGCGATTCCAATTCCGGCCGTCAGCTGCTCAGCGGTCCGAATGGCCCCTCGCCAGGGTCCGCCGACGCCGGACTGCTTTACCCGGGAAACTATCTGGGAGTCAGCGGATCGCGCGAGAGCGCTTCCTATTGCCCTTATCCTGGGACGGAGGATGGCGACGGGGTCTTTTACTCCAACAGCACCACGCGGATGCAGACGATCCGCGACGGATTGTCGCGAACCTTGATGCTTGGTGAGCGCGGCATTCCCCGTGATCTGGGTTGGGGATGGCCGGTTTGCGGCGGTTCCGAGTGCGAGCATTACACGAGTACCCAGCGCGGACTCTCTGCCGGGCACAATGCCCCCACCGGCAGCGATACACTGCAGCGGTTCTGGAGCTGGCATCACGGCGGGGCTCACTTCGTGATGGTGGACGACAGCGTCCCGTTCCTGGAAAGCGGCATTGACCCGGCTGTCTACAACGGGCTTGCAACACGATCGGGACAGGAAGTGCACGGAGTCCCGGGGACATGATTTGGCAGCGACGCGAACCGTGAATCAAGCAAGGATTCCCTTGGATTGCAGCAATGCGATCACGTGATCCGCCAGCGTGCGAGGCGGATGGTCATCGCCACCGAGGATCAGGTCCGGATGGTCCGGCGGCTCATAGGGATCATCAATCCCCGTAAACCCCTGGATTTGCCCGGCGCGCGCCTGTCGATAGAGCCCCTTGGGATCACGGGATTCGCATACGTGCAAGGGAGTATCGACAAAGACCTCGAGAAAGTCTGTCGCCTGCCCCCGCCTGGTGATCGCCTGACGTGCCAGCTCGCGATCGCGTCGATAGGGGCTGACGAACGCCGTGAGCGCCACGATTCCGGCATCGCAAAAGAGCTGCGCCACCGCAGCAACGCGTCGGATATTCTCCTCCCGATCCAAGGGACCGAAGCCGAGCCCAAAGCGAGTGGCGAAATCGCTCCCATGCACCGATTCCAACAGGGCAGGCGAGGCGTTCAGCCCCAGACGGACATTGTCCCCGTCCAGCAGGATGGTGTGGACACCCCGTTCCCAAAGTTGCCGATCCACGGCATTTGCGATCGTGCTCTTGCCAGAACCACTGAGCCCCGTGAACCAGACAACACACCCTCGATGGCCGTTCAATTGCTCTCGGTCCAGACGGGACACATCCTGCGGGTGCCAGGTCACATCGACTCGTTCCGCCATGCTATAATTCCCTGGGACGGTAAACAGCACCCCGACCGCTTTGGCGACCTATGACGTCCTCCCTGATCTCGGGCAACCTGCCCAGCATACGCGAATACAAGCAGCGCGACAACGAAGACCTGCGTCAGCGCATCCAGACCGTTCGCGATGTCCTGGGATCGAAGCTGCTGATCCTCGGCCACCACTATCAGCAGGACGAGGTGATTGCCCTATCGGATTTGCGGGGAGACAGTTATCAGCTCAGTCGCATGGCCGCAGACAGTCAGGACTGCGAGACCATCGTGTTTTGCGGCGTCCATTTCATGGCAGAGACGGCCGGCATCCTGGTCAATCGGCCCGAAAAGCTGGCCGAGCGGCAAGGTCGACGCGTCGACGTGATCCTGCCCGATCTGGCGGCCGGCTGCTCCATGGCCGACATGGCGGCAATCGAACAAGTCGAGGCGGCCTGGGAGGAACTCGGGCACGCCATCGATACCTCCGACGTGACCCCGGTGACGTACATCAACTCGGCCGCCAGTCTAAAGGCCTTCTGCGGTCGGCATGGCGGGATGGTGTGCACCTCCAGCAATGCGGCGGCCGCGCTCCAATGGGCATTTGCTCGGACATCGCGCGTCCTGTTCTTTCCCGATCAGCACCTGGGTCGCAACACGGCCCTGAAAATGGGCATCCCGAACTCGCAGATGCCAGTCTGGGATCCCCATGCCGAAATGTGGGGCGGAAATCAGGAATCCGATTTCGCGCAAAGCCGCGTGATCCTCTGGAAAGGGCACTGCAGTGTGCACCAGATGTTCCGCGCAGAGCACGTGCGGAGGTTTCGCGAGCAGCATCCCGGCATCAAGATCCTGGTGCATCCGGAATGCCCCCAAGAAGTCAACGACCTGGCAGACGTATCGGGATCGACGAGTGCCATCATTCGGACCGTTGCAGCGGCGCCAGCCGGCACCCAGTGGGCCATCGGAACCGAACTGCACCTCGTCAACCGGCTGAAGCAGGAACATCCCGAACAGGTCATCCACTTTCTGTCCCCCGTGATCTGCATGTGCGCTACCATGTATCGCATCGACCTGGCTCATCTCTGCTGGAGCCTCGATCATGTCGTGGCGGGCGAACCGGTGAATCGCATCCACGTCGACGAAGAAACGGCGCATTGGTCACTGGTGGCACTGGAGCGGATGCTGCAGTGCTGAGAAACCGTGGACAGGTGTGTCTCTTGAACTCATGACGCCAATGGGTGCGTGAGTTGCGTGGCTGGGGCAGAACAGCGTGATGCCCCATTTTCGGTAGTCTGTGGCTTCGCTTCGCTCGGCTCCAGCCACCCGGCCGATGTCACCGTCGCCAGACAAGGCCTAACCCGCTGCGAAGTTCTCAATCAGCTGCAGGCCCACGGCCTGGCTCTTTTCCGGGTGAAATTGCGTGGCCTGAATATTCTCGTGCCAGATCATGGCACAGAAAGGGAGATGATAGGTGCACGTCAGTGCCACACACGTCGAGTCGCGGGGCAGAACGTAATAGGAATGGACAAAGTAGAAATGCGAATCGTGGGGAACTCCCTCCAGAATCGGCGCCGTGCGCTCGATCTGCACCTGATTCCATCCCATATGCGGAACTTTGAATGGTGGGGGAACGGTCAGACGTTCGACGCGTCCCGGGATCAGGCCCAGTCCGCTTTGTTCTCCCCCTTCGCTGCTGGATTCAAATAGTAGCTGCAGCCCCAGGCAGATCCCGAGGAACGGGCGTCCCGAGCGAATGAAGTCCCGGAGAGGTTCCACCATCTCGCGCTGCCGCAATTCCTGCATCGCCCTGCCGAAGGCGCCGACACCCGGGAGCACGAGTTTTTCCGCTGCGGCGATCTCTTCGGCCCGCTGGCAGACCCGCACGGCATACCCCACGCGTTCAAAGGCCTTTTGCACACTGTGGAGGTTGCCCATCTGGTAATCCACGATCGTAATCATGGTGGGTACCCGGCTGGATGAACAGAGATCCGCCCGAGGCCTGACTTCGGCGGACGATTTGGTCCCGGAGAGTCCGAGCCATGGGTCACGATTCGCCGTTCCTGTAGTTCCGCAGCCGATTACTCAGGTAGCGGGCAGCAACAGACCCGGCGGTAACCGACAGCGCCGTGCCGAAGGCAGCCAGTCGCACCTGCAGGGGAAGCACTCGACTCGCACGGAACAGGAGTGTGGCCACGGGAAGCTGCCGGCCGATTGGACAAGCGGCATCCAGCAAAGAACGCACCTGCGTGGAATCGGACCGGCCCGTCTTGCACCACACTGCAAAGTGCTCGCAATTGTTGTCGAACAAATGATAGCCTTGCTCGCCGACCCGCGACCACGCGCGGGTCACGGTAACCTCCGACGAGACCGACAACCAATAGTCGCGAACCAACACCTCGCGCCCCTGCGAAAAATCTGCCAGAGACACGCATTTGATCATGGCCGGGCATCGCGACTTCGACACGCCCGCCAGTTTCTGCCAGGGAGTGCTATCAAAATGGATCACACGCCCATCGCCACAGTCGATCCCATGATGCGAATAGGCACCGCAATAGACAAAGACATGATCGCCGGACGCCATGGATGGGGATACCTGCGGAAAGAAGGGGAAAGGCCAGGTGTGGCAACACCGGCGGCCAGATTCAAGGACGAAACAACTATCGGATTCTTCGCGGCGGCCAGCCGTCGGTCAAGTGTGCTTCGCTGCCCTCCTCCCCTCGGTCAGCGATCGCCGAAACCAGACATCCAGAAATTGCCGGGCCTGGGCAGCAGGTTCTCGGGAAGTGCGGCAAGATGGGAAGCCCGCGTCCGCTGAGGACTCTGGGTGTCTGGGAGCCCCGTCTTTCTCAGCTCCCCCTCCCCTCGCTGCGCTCGACCCACCCGAAAGGAGGGTGAAGATATCGTCCGACCCTTCCGAAGGGCGGGTGAAGCGATCGCGCACGGTCATTTAGAGTCGGTCGAGGCTATCGGCCCATTGCAGGATTTGGGATGCCAGAGGGGCGTCGGGCGGAGCGGGTTCCCCCTCGTGCGACCATTCGATCACCGGGAATCGCATCTTGCGAAATCGCTCAATATCCCGGCGCATGGCATTGGCAGAAGGAGACGGTTCCACGCGCGACGACACGAATTCCAAACGGTGATCGGGGTCGTTCCCGCGCAGTGGGACTCCGTGGGGACTGCTGGCCTGTACCGCTGCCACTCCACGCACGCGTTCGCGGTGCTGGAAGGCGAAAGCATAGGCCAGCGTACCTCCCAACTGGTAACCGCCGACCGCCACGCGACGTGGGTCAACGGGATGTTCCGTGAATACCATCTCCAGGAACCTGCGGACGACCTCGACCTCGGCGCCATTCCACTTTCCGGCTTCTCTTGGACGAGGCACCACCAGGATCATCCCGCGCGCGTCGCACGCGTCGCGCCACGGTTTCAGCAGCGATTCCGGTTCCTTGGGATCTTCGGCGGTAAGCCAAACCAGCACGCCGGCGGCTGCGCCCTCTCGCACGGAAGCGGGCCGATAAACGAGGCAGCGATTCGGCTCATCCGGCAACCGCAATTCGACCATCGTTCCTGCTGCCCCGTCGGGTGCTGCGGCCGGATCCAGACGGCTCGGCAAGTCCTTCGGCACCGTCTCCAGCTGACGAGAAAGTGTCACTTTGGCAACGTCGGATGTCCCGTTCCGCTCAAACTTCAGCTCGACCTCATCTCCCGGCAGCTGCTGTGACAAGGCATCGAACCAGGCATTCCGAGTCGGCATGGGTTGACCATCCAGCTCCTGAAGCCGGTCACCTGGTTTCAGACCGGCCTTGGCGGCGGGGCTGTCGGCGTAGACATACCGAATGGTCAATGGCTCGGCCGAATTGCGAACCTCGTCGGTCAGGACGCCCAAGAAGGGAATCTCATAGGGGTCGATGTGGTCGGTCAGTGTCACTTCCAATGGTTTCGACTCGTCCCCCCGTTTGACGACCACGGTAACCTTGTCGCCCGCCATCCGGCGTCCCAAGGCATGACGCAGGTGGACCTGGCGGGAAATCCTAACACCGTCAAGCTCAATGATCTCATCGCCAACCTGAATACCTGCCTCGCGTGCGGGAGTTCGCAGGGGGGACAGGCCGACGAGCGCTGGCTCGACGTACATGTTCTGTCCCTTCAGAGTGACTCCCAAGAGTCCTGGGTGCAGGTCCTGGCCCTGTTTCATTCGGTCCAGTTGTCCATGCATCAGGTCGGACAAGGGGACGGCAAATCCGATCCCCGAGTCATACAGCTCCGAGCCCGATACCTCGGAGTCGGCATCGGGCGACATCGGTGCAAGAATTCCCATGACCCTCCCCTGGATATCGACGAGCGGTCCCCCGTAATTTAGCGGAGACACCTTGGCATCCGCCTGGATGGCACGACCCCAAATACGATTGGTCGCGCTGATGATCCCCAAGGACACGCTAGGCTGTTCACTGTCGATGGACTTCCCGAGCGCGAGGGCCCACTGCCCAGGTTCGATTTGCTCACGGGGTACAACGTCGGGAACGGGCAGATCGGCCGGTGGATCGATCTTCAACAGCACGAGCATCCGTGCCCGATCGCGGGCCACCAGTCGGGCGGCGAATTGTTGGCCTCCGGGCAAGCGCACCAGGATGGAATCGGGCTTCTGAACAAAGTTATACGCACTCGACAGGATGAACCCGTCCGGTGTCACCACCAGCCCCGTGGTGGGGGCCTGGCTTACAAGCATGCCAGACACCGACTCCAAACCGCCGACCGGCTGCACCTGCACCACACTGGGTGCGACTCGCTGCACGGCTTGTTGGATGGCCTGTTCTTGCGACAGTTGGCCGTCGCCAGCGGCCCCAATTTGGCCAGCGGCCAGGAGCCCGCAACCCAGGATCGCGGCGAACGGCCAGACGCGCGATGTCATGCATTTCATCCTGTTACGTCGATCTCCGTGCGGGCAGATATGTGACATTCTCTTGGTCAGGCACTAGGGAGGAGCGATCTCGATCACGACCAATTCCTGCTTTCGCTGCACGGTCAAGGAAAATGGCTCGTGTTCGGGAATCTGTCGCAGTTCCCGCCAGAATTCCCTTTGGGATCGGATCAGTCGGTCTTCCACAAAGGTAATCAAATCGTCGGGTTGCAAAGGAGCCTTGGCCGCTGGCGAGCTGGCCGTGACGGCCTCAACGTAGGGAGGGGTCACCGGCAGGACATCGGGGATCAATCGGATTCCGAGCGTTTGTGCGGTCCACGGATGTGGGGGCAGCGCTCGATCGGTCGTGTTATCTCCAGCGGGGGGCGATTTCCCTTGGCTGATCTGCTGCACCGATTCCCGTAGCTCACCAATTGGAATCGCGTAGTTGAGCCAGATACCGCTGAGGTTGTCCCGCAACTCCTTGCCCAAGACAGCTGCCAGCCTGCCTTGCCCGTCGGTCAGCGCGCCGCCGGCTGCGCCGGCATTATTGGTCATGGCATCCAGCATCAGCACACGACCTTGAAACGGACTCTGGAAGGTCCCCTTCCTCGCAGATAGCGTGGTAACCGCTGTTACGACTCCATGTTGAATACTGAGGGGCTCATCCCCCGTGGCCACACCGTATAAGTTGCTGAATGCCAGAACGGGCGTGCCGACGGAAAGCTCTACCGCCTGGTCCAAGTCAAAGGAATCGAGACCCGATGCGTCAATCTTCAGCACGGCGACTTCCCGTTGAGGATCGGCGCCCATGAGCTGAGCTTCCATCCGTTGTCCATCGTGCAACAGGACAATGATGGGATCCGAATCGAGGACGTAGCTCCAGGCTGTGAGGATCTGTCCCTCGTCGGAGATCAGGAACCCGCTTTGATAGGCCTCCAGGCCCCGAACTCCTCCCGCTCCGTAGACCTTGACCAGCTTTGGCTGTACGGCTTCCGCCACCGTGGCCTCATCCGCACCAACGCTGGCTATGGAAACAACGAGCAGCAGACATCCCCAGGTGCTGACCGCGCCCCACTTCACCGGTTCCATGCAACGCGTACCGCTTTTCAATCGATTCATCGTGATACCGCCTGGCTCTCGGACGTCACTCGGGAATCTCGGAAGGCGGTTGACCCAACTGCCACGAATCGACCACCAGCGTGGCAAACTCGCGATCGCCGTGACGTATCACGAGGTTGCGGGGAAGCGCCAGTCCCTGCCGTTCTTCATAGTCACGGAAGGCGATTTCGCAGGGGTCCTGGTCGTCGTGGATGGTTACTTCCAGGCCTCTCAGGGACGCCTGATCCCGGTCAAAGAACCACAGCGATTCCGTCGCGAGGTAGGTGCCGGCCACGACATCCGCCAGGGAACCGTCGTCCGAGGGACTGGTCCCCTGGTAGAGCACTTCACCGAACTGTCCAGGACCCAGAAGGGCAAAGCGGCGCCAGAGGGACAAGGCCAACAGCAATCCACCACTCCCCTCAGGTTCCAGTTGAGTATCCAGGTCTTCCGTCAAGTCGGCGCGGTATTGGCCGGTCCTCGACAGCAGAAACGCTTCATCATCCCGCATGATGATTTCGAACTCATCGCCCGTGGTCGCGAACCGGCCCTTACAACGCCATTCACCCCGCGCTTCCTCGGAGATGCCGGTTCCCTGCCAGCGGGAGAGAACCCGACCCAGGTTGGTTCGGTTGAAATAGTAATTCGCGAATCCCCGCCGCGGCTCGTAGAGCCGCTCCAGCTCTGGGGAGACCTTGGAGTCCTCTGGGGTCACGGAGGACTTTGCTGGTTTGGGGTCCTTTTCTGACTTCTTGGGACCTTTCTGTTCTGGGGGCGTCACGTCCTGTTGGGGCCCTTCCATCAGCCGCAACAGTTCTTCACGGCCGTGGACTCCGGCCAGTCGCACATGAATCTGATGTTCTTTCCCGTCACGAACATAGGTCAGTGGAATCCGCCACCCGCGTGGATAGGTACCCAAGACGTTCTTGAACGCATTGACCGTGCGGACCGGGCGACCGCCCAGTGTAAGGATCTGGTCGTCGAATCGCAGTCCTCGGCGATAGGCGTCGGAAGATTCCAGGATGTTGGTCACCATCACGCGCCCCGCCTCATCGCTGGAAACGGTCGCGCCCAGAGTGGCGTGATCCACGATACGACCACTCTTGAGGTCACCCAGAAAGCGCATCACCTGGTTGATCGAGATGGCGTAGGCGACTCCCACATTGACGCGGCCGCGTTTCTCGAAGGAACAGCGACCATTGATGCCGATCAGTCTTCCTTCGTCATCAAACAGCGGGCCTCCGGAATTCCCCGGATTGACGGCCGCATCGGACTGCAGGCAGTCGCTGTATTCCAGCAGCGTGCCCGCGGGATACTGGTAGCGGTTGACTCCCGAAATCATCCCGAAACTGATCGTCGGCCGGAAATCGGTAGCCAGCAGGAACGGATTGCCGGCCGCAAAGCACCAGTGACCAGGCCGCACGGTGTCACTGTCGCCGATTTCCGCCACGGGAAAGTCATCGCGACCCACGAGCTTGATCAGGGCCACGTCTCCCGTAGGATCCATTCCGACAAGGACGGCATCCATGAGCGTGCCATCGGAAAGGCCGCACTTCATGAAGTGGCCACATGGCTGTACCACGTGGAAATTGGTCAATGCATAACCATCCGGCGAGATGATGACGCCCGATCCACCGCCTGCCCCGGTGCGGTCAAAGATCGCGATGGTGGGGCGAGTGATCCGGCGCACGACTTCGACCCTTCGGGCCTGCTGTGCCAGGATCGGTTCGATCGGCTGACTTTCGGCCGCCAGTGGCAGCCCGCATGCCAGGAGGGACCAGGCGACCGCCAGCCGCGCGACGCGTTGCGCGCAGCCCAGGCTTTGACGTAAGAGCTCCCGCACCTTGCCTGCCTTTCCCGCAAAGGCGGGAGGGCGTGAACTTACGGAGTCGCTCCGCGACGAGATGCTCCCTCTTGCGGCAACTCCCGGTCTGACTCGAACCACGAAGGTCGTCGTCTTCACGTGTGCGAAGGACCCGGTCGAGCGTTGGGAAGTACGGCGCGGCAGGCGGTTCAGAGCGAGAATTCGTAGTCGCATGGTGGTTCCCGAAACCCAGGTCACTTCAGCAATCGGACATCGCACAAGTGCACACGATCCCCCAGATCGCTCTCATCGCCATAGTCCACCAAGATTTCCAGGTTTCGAGCCTTGGCGACGGGAATCGCGAACTCCGTCGGGGCAGAACCACGGGCGAGAAGTTCATCGAACAAGACATCATCGCCTGCTCGAATCGTCAGTCGGGCGGCGCCATTGGTTTGGGCACCTGCCGCCATGCCACCGATCCCACGGAGCTCGCGGTAGGCGTCCCCCAGTCGGTAGACCATCCTTGTCCGACTATGCAGGGCCATCCCCTTGTCATAGGTCGCAACGCGATGTTCGGAGGGAAATTCCAGGCGAAGCGGCTGGCCGTCAAAATCCTGGTTCATGCGAGGATCATACAGCAGTTTCCGCAACGCTTCGGGGACGGCGGCGCTGTCAAGCATGGGGGTCATCTCTGTGGCTTCTGCCGCGATATCGGAGAGATAAACCACGCTGCCGGAAAGAAACTGGATCTCTCGGATGGCGCCGAGCGGAACCTTGGTTTCCAGGCCGGACGTTGTCGTCACCGTCCAGCCTTCCGGCGACCACTGGGCCTTGGCGGCATTCCAAAGGCTGTCATCCGCCATCCGAACCTGGAAGACAGGAGCCGGCAATGGCGCGTCATTGCCCACAAACAACAAGACCCCATCCAGCTTTTCCCTGCGAACTTCCATGGGCTGACCATCGAATTGAAATGAGACGGTATCGGACTGCACCTGGTCCAATGTGCCTTCCAGGTAGTCCAGGCTCTGTTCATCCCGTCGGACGACCAGGACATCCCCTTCGTGGGTCTCCGACCGCAATCGCTGCCAGTCGTCCTGGGTATCTGGAGTGATTTCGCGGAAGCGCAGGGACCGAAGCTGACTTAGGTCAAAGGTCATGGTGCGACGTTCCCCTACCAGAACGACCGCCTTCTGCGGCTCGGTGATCATGTCGTCGGCCGAGATCAGGGAACCGTCCTTCAGTTCCAACGTGACCGGCCGATTCGTCTTCGCCGCGGGCGGATCGACCGGTGCCAGGCGTGCCAGGCGTTCCAGCGGAAGCTCCCGTGGTTCTCCGTCCACCTGCAACGCGAGCGACGAATCGTTCCAGCCGATCAGTTCGCCTTGCCACGATTCACCGCCAACGGTGGTGGCCTGGAACTTCACCCCGGTCTCGGCCGAGACATGATCCCCCGAGGCCACGATGGCAATGGCAAGAATACGTGCGACCAGGGTCCCCAAGCCTGTCGGCGCGAAGTTGGCGGTTCTCCAGAACAACAACGGAACGCTACTCCTCACGACCTTCCTCGCGTGCCAGGGTGCGAAAGTACTCTTCGATAATGTCGCGATAGTGGGAAGGATAGTCCTTGCCGACATGTTGTAGCGCCTCCTCGCGCGCCTGATCGGGCAGGTCGCCCCAATCGGTGTCGTCTCCCTGCGATTTCTGATCGACGTCTCCTTGGCCGCGCCCTCCCGCGAGTTGGCTGTCACGGGCTGGCTGATTGGACTGGATCCCATTGGCGGCGCCGGCGCTTTGCGATTGTTGCCTCTGTTTCTCCATCTCATCGATCATTTTGTCGAGTTTGGCGATGACCTCGTCTTCCTCCTGGCGAACCTTCTTTCCGGCCCGACCGTGCCCCAATCGGACTCGCACACTGTCCATCAGGCGAGAGACTTCGTCCAGGGAATCGGGTTCAAACGCCTGCAGGTCCGCTTCCATCAGCCGTGCCACACTGGCAAATCGCAGCGGCAGACTGGCCTCGTTTTCCAAGAGCCGTCGCAGGACGGCCAGTGCCTGGTCCTTTTGTCGCAGCCGGAACTGGATCGCCGCCTGATAAAAGAGGAGCGAGGCCGGGTCCGCGACCATCCCCACTTCCAGCCGGGAAAGCTGGTCTCCGGCTTCGTCGTACAGCTGGTGCGAGGCGAGGGTTTGCGCATAGAGCAGGCGCAGGTGGCTCAGCACGAAATCGGGGCGTGCCGGATCATCCAAGATTTCCAGAGAAAGTCCTGCCAGATCGGTGGCTTCTCCGGATCGGCATTTTTGGATGAAATCGGCTGCCTGCTTGTCGAGGATTGCGACGGTGTCGATCACACGGTCGAAGAGGTCGGACGTCCTTTCCATGGCATCGCCGGCCCAAAGGGCCTCGGCCTTCGCCCGTCGATTCGCGTTGGCGGCGGTGGCCGCCACCCATGGTCGGATCTGCGCATGGACCTCCCGCGCCGTGGGCGTCTGCCACGTTGCCGGCTGAGATATCTCTGCCGAGACCAGGCATTCGGGCGCAAGCGTAAGCATGGCCTGGAGTGCCAGGACCACGGAAGAGCGCAGCGTGTCGTGACGAATCATCGGTTCTTTCCCAGCACCAGGTCCCGGGTGATCTCGTGGAGCCGAGCCTCGCGGCCCGCCAGGTCTTGGATCGCTTCCATCAACTCGCGGTCGGTCGCTTGACCGACCATATCATCGGGGTGCTCCAGCAAGTTTGCATAACGTTGTGTGCGGCGGTTGATCCGCAACTGCAACGACTTGATCATCTTCAGTTCGGCGATCTGATCGACAAGGGGCTCGTCGCCCGGTTCTGATGGCTCCCCTTGCTGACCTTGGCTTTGTCGATCGCGCTGATCCATTTGTGCCTGCTTGAGGGCATCGAGCATTTCTTCGAGCGCGGCAATGACATCTTCCTCGATCCCCTGGGTGACGGAGCCCAGCAGGACGCGCGACAGGCGGACGGCAACTTGATCCATGTCGCGGCGGGCCTGTTCGAGCGTTTCGGGGAAGGCGACGGACGAGCCCTCTTCTTTCAGCAAGGCCAGTGCCTTGTCGGCTTCGGCCACGATCCGACGCTGTTCGAAGCCGAGTTTCCCGGCCTCGATTTCCAGGCCCCGATCCGTGCTCTTGGCCAGGGCCTTGTCGAGGCGAACGGTGTCGTCATGGACTTGCACCTGCATTTCCAGCATTTTCTTGACGCGGGCTTCCAACAGCGTCAGCATCCGTTCGATTTCTTCTTCGCGCAGCTGTCGAAGGATTTCCTCCAAGCGGGCCTTGGCCTCGGCCAATTCACGGGCCGCGCGACGTTGATCTTCGAGTGCGCCTTCCCGCTCCGCATCCTTCAGCTTTTGTTCGGCATCGCGCATGGCTTGCTCTGCCTTGCGGAGATTCTCGCTGCCGGGAAACTCGTCGGAAGGCTTGCTCGGGGAGGGCTCTGCCGGTGCTGCCCCCTCGACCGCAGGACTGGGCGGCGAGGGTGCTCCCTCCGCCGGAGAGGGCTGGTTGGGTGCCCCCTGGGAATCGCCGGAAGGCGCTGCCGCGGGTGGCGACTCAGTGGACTCGCTCGGCAGGCCCTCCTCGGCAGACGAATTCGGCGTCGATTCCTCAGGCGAGCCTGGCGATGCCGGAGGATCCTTCGCCTCTTGGGTGTCGCCGGAACCTGGATCCCCCTCGGCCGCTTTCGACGCATCGTCCGGCGGGGGCGACTCACTGGCCTCAATGCGTTTTTCCAGGGCACGGGTCCGTTCAGCCGTGTCATGCTGTTCGCGAGTTACTTCGCTCTCGTCGGCACCCCCTTCCGTCCTGCCCTGAACACTCCGTTGCATGCGTTCCAGCCGTTCGATTTCACGGATGTACTCGCGGACTCGAGCCCGCTCATTCTTGGCGCGATCGGCTCGGTCCTCGGTGGACAGCAGGCGCAGCAGGTTATCCAGGTCCCCGCGAAGCGACTTCTGCCGACCGATGGCATCGCCAAACTGCTCATCCCGGAGCAGCGTCACCAAGGCCTCATACTGAGACTGAATACCTCGACTCTTCCCCAGGCTGAAGGCCTTTTTCAACAGCTCCGCTCGATGCGGGTTGTCAGCCTGATCGAACTCGGCCATCCGCAACAAGAGCTTTTCCAGGCGGGCATACTTGTCGGCCAGTTCGCTCTGCGAGAGCGCCAGTTCATCCGCCTGACCCGTCTCTGCGGCGGCCGAGCGGTCCCCCGATCCGGGAGCCTGAGACCAGGCGAGCACCGGAAGGAGACACACCGCGAGTGCGACCCAAGCGGCCGACCCGGCCCGGAGGCATCTCGGGAAAATGCGATGAATCGTCCTGGCTGACGTGGCGATGGTCATCCGTCCGAATTCCCGACAAGCCTGCCGAATCGTCAATAGGTCCAAACGCTCAAATGGAAGCCCCCTGCCCGTTCCAAACCCCGGATGCCGCGATGGGGGGGATCGACGCGCTGGGACTACCGTAATTATTGCTGCCTCCCGCCGCCATAGCAAATCTGGCCGCGTTCACTTCAGCAAATCCATGACTTTCCGACGTTGTTCCTCTCGGGTTTTCTGCTCCAGGTCCTCCTGCTGCCGAATCAATGACCGGACCAGGTCCAACAATTCGTTATAGCTTTCCAAGTCAAGCATTTTCGCCAAAACCTGTTCCATTGCCAAAATCACGTCATCCGCCTGCCGCAGGCAATTGTCTCCCAGGGACTCCTCCAGCGCGTGCGCGTGAAAATCGGTCGACCAGCGGGTGAGGTCCTCCGCAAGCTGCGGCAATTGCACGTTGGCGATCTGGCGAAGCGGACGGGCCAGTTCATTCTTCAAGCGGAGCTGTCGTTCCGACGACTCGACCCGATTGTTGATCAGCTCGTGCCGGATATCGTCCAGTGCCAGGGCTACGCCCAGGACTTCTTGGACCGCACGCTCGACATGCTGACCCGCGCGCTGCACTCGCAGGAGATTCAAGTTGTCGGACGGGAGCCGACTTCCGGCATCCAGGTCCGACTCGCGGGCCAGAACATCCTCGGGTTCGGCCCCGGCGTCCATTTCGCCTGGCGGGTCCTCACCGTTTGTCGATTCACCGTCGGCAGGTCCCGTGATGACGGCCCTTGCCAGGGAATCTCGCATCTGCCGCATTTCCGATACCATCTGCTCAAATCGCTGCCGCAGACCAAGCTCTCGCGTCTCCAGGATGGAAAGCAATCGATCGACCGTCACGACCTCGAGTTCATAGCGATCCCCCTGACCCAGATTGGGTTCCTTCCCCAGGTCGTAGCGATCCCGCGCCAACGTGGTCAGTTGCAGATGCGAGCCCAAAGAAAGCTTGAGTGGCCGATCCTTGTCCTGGCGATGCTCCCTCAGGTCCAGGGCATCGTTGAAGCTGCCTGACTGCAAGGCCTTGGCGGGGAATTCGATCAAGCCCTGGCCCGGGACCTCCAGCCCCATCGTCACTTGAGAAACGCCAAAGTCGTCGGAAATGGTGCCGCGGAGCGGCAGACGGGCATCGGCCGTGATCGCCGAGCCAATACCCCGCAGGCGAACGTCCACTTGGGGCGGCTTGTCCGGCATGGCCACCAGGTGCAATCGGTAAGGGCGCGAAGAGACAATGCCGTCCTGGTCATGGAGCACGATGTCCTTGTCGATGTCCGCCTCGATCGTGCCGAGTTCAAATTCGAGCTGTCGAGGGGCACTCGCCAGGGGCCGCAACTCGATTTCGCCCGCGTCGATGGGGCCGCTGCCGGCGTCACGGGACGATGAGGACGTCTCACCGGCCGGCCGAGCACCCTCCCCGGTTCGCAGCGTCGCCCGTTCCAAAGGCTTATTCGATTCCAATCGAACGGTGACTCGGCTGCCCATCGGCACAGGCACGCCAGGACGATATGGCTCGTTTCTCGATACCAGTCCTGTGTAGGACGGCAGCGTTACCAACAGCCGCGCGTCGGCGACCACCGGGCTGTCCACGACCCGCAGGCGGTTATCGCGGATTCGGCAATCGTTGCCACGGACGTCGAATCGAATGTCCGAAAGGACGCCTTGAAATGGAATTCCGTCGAACGAGTAATTCTGAAAGCCATCCTGAGGCAGACCCTGCTTGTTCATGTTGACTCGGCCATGCGAACCATCGGCCAACTGGTAGGAGATGGTGCACACGCGCGGCGGCGGTGTGGGGCGATCGGCAGCGGCCCGCACGCGGATCGTGACGTCGCTGCCGCGGGCGACAACCCGCCGACCCTCCTGGAACTCCAAGACCTCCAGTAGGGTCCGCCGCGGATAGGGTTCTCGGCTTAGGCCGTACAGGCGACTGAGCGCCAATCGAAACTGGTCCCCTGCAACCCAGCCGAACCCCACCCAGGACATCAGCAAGGCGACGACCGCGGCCATCAGCCAGGCGAGCGGTCCATAGTTGAAGACCCGGGTCAGTCTCACGGAATCGAGGTGCCGTGCCGCCCAGTCTCGCGTCCGCTCCAACATGCGGCTGCCGAAGCTGCCCTCCGTGCGATCCAGTTCCACGGAAGTGACCAGGGCTTCGCGAAATGCAGGATGCCGCCGTTCAATCAGCAGTGCCAGGCTTCCATCTCGAATCGGCACGGCCAGACGGCGAAGGATCCAGCGGTAGAGCACCACTGCCAGGCCCAAGGCCACCAGGGCCAGCAGTACGGCCCGCGCCGCCACCGGCATTTCGCTCGCCCCCACCAGGACCGGCAAGTAATCCAGGGCGAACGCCAGCCAAAACATCGACACGACCCAGATCACGGCCGCCAACAGACCCTGGCACCAGACATAGCCACGAATGCCCCGGCGCAAGCGCCGAAGCAGCTCGTCAATCTGCCCAGTGTTTTCGCTGGTAAGGGTGGCCATTCCAGGCGCCGATGGCTGTGACCTGATTTACGTCTCGAAGTTCCCGGCGGGGCCCAGTATCCGGTCCCTCTCTTCCGCCTGCAAGCGACATGTCCGCCTTTCCAGCTCCTACGATGGAATGGCGACCTGGGTTCTATGGGACCCAGCCTGGCCAATGAGCCCCTGATCACGCAGACCCTGATGGAGGCGACGACGTCGATGGAATGTGGCAGGCAGGTCCTTCGGTCGCCTGCAGCTCCCTCAGGATGACAAGCGGCGGGCTCGTTTGGGTTGGCCATGCGTCAGCATGTCATCCTGAACGAAGCGAAGCGAAGTGAAGGAACTACCAGTCGCCACCGACACTCGAAGGGCCGACGCCATTGGAAGGTCCTTCGGTCGCCTGCGGCTCCCTCAGGATGACAGGCAGGGGCCCAGGCACTACCAGAAATCCGCTGTGGGTAGATCCGCTGGGAACTTTTCACGCACCGCTGGCGTCCAATTCCTGACGGCGGATGGGAACTACTCCAGGCCGATAATCGCAGGAATCACCCGTTGTTGGAAAAAATTCTTGCACCTGTCGGAGAATCCGTGGTGTGGAACCAACTGCCCGCCGGCGTCCCTATCACTCGACTCAAGGGAAAGGAACACGAAAGATGAAGACCTGCACCCGACTCGTCGTTGTGGCCGCCGCCATGATGGCCATGGCCTGGTCCACCCGCGGAAGTGCCCAAGAAACATCGGGACAAGGGGAAAACCCAAGTCCGGTGGACCGTAAAGATTCCCCCACGGCGGATTCGAACCAAAACAAACCCATTCCAAAGTTTCTGGACCGCGGACTGGAATGGTTGATCGCCGCTCAGCATCCGAATGGCGGCTGGGGGAGCGGGTCCCACGCGCGACAAGACATTAAGGACCCCCATCAAATTCAAGTCGATCCGGCCACGACGTCGTTCGTGGGACTGGCCCTCTTCCGAGCTGGGCATACACCGGTTTCGGGCGAATATCAAAAACAGGTCCGCAAGGCCGTCCGATACCTGGTCCGCGTGGTGGAGGATTCCTCGGCCAACGGGCCCAAGATCACGGACCTGGAAGGGACGCAGCCACAAACCAAACTGGGCCCCCTGGTGGACACATCCTTAACCGCGCAGTACCTGGCTCGGATCCTGCCCACAATCCCGCAGAACGACAAGCTCTACAAACGCGTTGACGCGGCGCTGGACCGCTGCCTGACCAAGTTGTCCGCGTCCCAGCAGCAGGATGGCAGTTGGGGCCGCAATGGCGGCTGGGCCCCCGTGCTCCAGTCGTCTCTCTCGTGTTCGGCCCTGGAAATCGCCGCGACCACCGGCAAGCAGGTGGACAAGGACGTTCTGGACCGCGCACGCAAGTACCAGCAGGGCAACGTGGATGGCCTCACGGGTCGTGCCCGTGGGGAAGCGTCGGCCGGGGTCGAACTGTATGCCTTCGCCGGAGGTGGTCGCGGCAACGCGGCCGAGGCGCGTCAAGCACAAGACGCAGTCAAGCAGGCAGTGCGAGAGGGACGCGTCGACGAAAAGGATGCCGCTGCCCCCACTGCCGAAACCCTGGCCAAGGCGGGATATGGCGGCGAGCGTGGCAAGCGTATGGCTCGTGCGTTTGCTCAAAACGAGGCACAACTCAATCGGCTGAACGATGAAACGCTGATTGCCGGGTTCGGCAACAACGGTGGCGAGGAATTCCTCAGCTACACGCTGACCAGCGAGACCCTGGTGATCTCTGGGGGCGAGAAGTTTGCCGGCTGGAACAAGAAGATGAAGAAACGATTGAAGAAGGTGCAAAACGACGACGGCAGCTGGAGCGGCCATCACTGCATCACCAGCCCCGTCTTCTGCACAGCCGCCGTAGTCCAATGCCTGACCACGGCCCGCGATGCAGAATTCCTGGTCAGTATTGCCAAGAAACAGGCCGAGGCCCTGGCGGCCAAATGACAGGGAGTGAGCGAGAGGCCGGTTCGGGAGGTACCGAGCCGCTCCACGCGGCACGGTCCAAGAACGCTGATGCTTCCGGCCGGTACCTCGCGACGTCGGGCGGCTGCTCGGCGCGCAGGCTCATTGGCGATGCCGCCCTTCATCGAAGTGGCAAGGCGTGAGAACGAGGAGGTCATGCATGCAGCGCCGTGAGTTTCTGACCGCTTCGATTGCTTCGATGGGCTGGATCCGGGCCCGGGCGGCCGAACCCAACAACGACCCGCAGGTCGAGCTGCGGCAGGTCTTGGAGCGGGCCTGCACCTTTCTCTGGCAACAGCAATCGGAAGACGGCGGTTGGCATAGTCGCACGTACGCGGTACTCCGCAGCGGCCAGGCCTTGACCCCTTACTGCCTGGAGGCCCTGCTCCGAGTCCCGGAAACGGTGGTCCGCCGGTCCGCGGATCGAGTCGCGGCGGGCCTGGCCTTTATTCGGCGCCATGCGGAACCGCTGGGCGTCATGGGTTGGGACGACCCTGAGGTTCCCGAGTATCCCAATCACAGCACGGCTGCGGCGATCGGCTCGCTGACCGCCGGGGGCCAGGTCGATGACCAGGGGCTCATCGAGCGCCTGGCCCAATCCCTGATCACGGCGCAATATGCGGAACCTCACGGCTTCACGGATCGGCAGCTGGCCTATGGTGCCTGGGGCTTCGCTACTCCCCGTGTGCCTGGCCGCGTGGAGCATCTGGATATCTCGCACACGCGTCACTGCCTGCAGGCCCTCCGTTCCGCGGAAGCGTACCTGCCGGAGTTTCACGTCCCGGCCGGGACGTACGCGCGATCCCTACGCTTCTTGCGACTCCTCCAGCGGCACCCCGACGAGGACCGCTCGCACCCGCAGCCCCTGGACTGGCCCGAGGATGCCCCCCCCTGGAATGGCCAAGCGGAGTCCTTTGATGGCGGTTTTTATTTCTCACCCACGGCCCTGGCCGCCAATAAGGGAGGCTGGCAGCGCGACCCATCTCACTGGAAAAGCTACTCGACGGCCACCTGTGATGGTTGCCTTGCCCTGCTATCCGCCGGCGTCCCGGAACGCGATCCTCGCGTTCAGGCAGCGGCCGACTGGCTGCGACGCTACGCGGAAGCCAGCTATCCGGCGGGGGTGCCGAAGGAGGGGCCAGAATCTTGGGGCGCGGCGATCCGGTTCTATCACTTCGCCGCCCGCTCCGAGTGCTCCGCGGCGATCTCACTGACAGGTCCCTGGCGTTCCGACATGCTGGCGGCCCTGGCCGTTCTGCAGAATCCGGACGGCAGTTTCGTCAACCGAGAGAGCCACCTCATGAAGGAGGACGATCCACTGCTCGCGACCTCGCTGGCGATTCGCGGACTGAACCACGCTCGGGTTTAGCCATCATGGTGGCCCACTTCACGCCAGGCGGTTCCATCGGCGGAGGAACCATTCCAGGAAGAGGCTGCCGCAGATGGCGATCATCAGCCAGCGGAACCATCGTTCCTGAAATTGGGGGTTGGCGGTCCCGGGCAGGTACACTTCCTGGTCTTGTGGCAACATGGCTGCGGCCAGGGCGGCCGCCCCCTGCCCGACACAGGCCTCCGCCATCCCGCGAAAATACTGACCCTTGGTGCGGGCCGCCATCTCGGCCAACACACGATCATTGCGTTCGGGCCGTTCCAATTCCGCGTCCGGGATCCGGACATGCACTTCCGCATGCAAGGTGTCGAGCGGATTGTCTCCTGCTGGCAACAATTCCAATCGGTAATCTCCCTCCTGCATGGCGGCAAACTGCCCCAGGTAGGTGCCACCCCGGGCCGCGTCGCGGACCGGGAGCAAGGGAATGGTCTGCATGGCGCCATCGGGTCCGATCAGGGTTACGTCCACCCGGTCCACCTCTAGCGGTTGGAACTGTTCATTGACGAGCGTGGCCCGCACGGTCACCGTTTCTCCCAAGAGGCAGCGATCATGATCGACGACCAGCAGTCCGCGCGCCGAATCGCGGAGCAGCCGACCTTCACTGACGTAACGCATCAAGTGGATGTAGATCGCGTCGAAATAGGAATCCTCAAGTGAGCGCAGCCGCCACAATTCGCCGCTGCCAAGGTACAGCACCCGTCCTGCCCCGTAGAACTGGCTCGCCAGGTAAACGGGACTGTCTTCCTCTTTCGTCGACCCGGTGTCGCAGCGCGCGTAGACCGTGGTGCCCGCCTTGATCCCGCGCACGGGATAGTATCCGAACACGCCAGGGAATTGGTCCCAGGGCGCGAGCCCGTCGCTCGCGTCCTCGTCCAGTCGAAACACGCGGGTGCTGCGGGCCTCATCGCTGAACCGAAGCGGAACGGCGGACGTCGATTCGAATCGGTCCCTGCCCAACTGCAGACCTCGACTATAGAAGTTGACCGGATAGAGCGCCTTGATCAGGGAGATACCGCGTCGTTCTCGGGCCAGCGTCGTCCATTCCGGTGTGTACACCGGACCCGCGATCACAATCATCCCACCTGCCTGTTCCGCGACCCAGCGTTCCAGCCACCCGATCTGCTCGTCGGACAGTTGCGTCCAGTCGGGATCGAGCGCAACGATGCAGTCGTATTCGGAGAGGGCCTCCAGAGACGAGGGAAACTCCGACAGGACCCGGTCGGCCTCTTGCACCGCTCCCTCCCGACTGTTTTGCAGCAGGACGTCCACCGTGATCTCGGGGTCCCGATCACAGAGCACACTGAGAAAGCGGTATTCCCGGGTGGGGCCTCCGGCCAACAGCAGGACGCGACTCTTACGATCCACAATGGTCACGGCGAAGCGCCGCTCATTGTCGCGAGGATCGCTGTCTTCCGCCGAGGGAGTCATTCGCAGCAAGAACTCTTGCCGGCCCGGTTCCGTGGGAGTCAACTCAAACTCCAGGGGAGTCACCTGACCTGTCGCGTCGAGTGTCAACCGGTCCTCTTGCAGCGTCGTCTCGTCATATTCCTGGGAGTTCGGCCGCGGGCGAAGCTGCACCAGTTCCACCCGAACCGATTGCGACTGGCCCCCTGCCGCCTGCAGGTAAGCGCGGATGCGAAAGGCATCTCCCGGATAGACGCGCGTGGGTGCATCGACTTCCACCACGCGCGCATTCGTGGGACTTTGCTCGGACCCCAGTCCGATCGTGTAGATGGGAATGGCGGCCTGGGTCGCGGCGTCGACTGCTTCCTCCCAGGGGCGGCCCGCGTTTTGATTTCCGTCACTGAAGATGGCCACGCCACTGACCGGTCCTCCCTGTTCCCGATGGACGACTGACAACAATGTGTCACCGATCCGCGTCGCCGTACCTCGGGGCTGCAGGCTGGCGAGCCAGTCCACCGGCGCCGCATCGCGGGCGGGCGGCGTCGGGTCCGCCTCGCGGGTCACGGCCACGTTGGCAGCTGCCGGCTGACCACGCAGGATCTCTCGCCAGGTCACATCCGGATAGCGCACGCTCCCCACAGCAGCCACCACCACGGCCACCACCAGGGCCAGACCGGACACCAGCACCCCGTAGCGACCCTGATCCCAGTCGTGGCGACGCAGCCAGAGGTGCGCCCCCAGGACCAAGGCCGCCACGGCCAGGCACGCGGCAGCGATCCGCCAGGTCGTGCGCGCCCTCCGCAGCGCCGCTTGTCGTCCCGCACCATCCTCCGTCGCTTCCGCCGATTCGCTGGGGCGCTTCGACAGCGCGGCAATGCGCGACGGGTGCTCGGTGCCGTCAAATCGATACACGATCACATCGTGCTTCTGCCGAAGCTGTTCCAGCAGAGGGCTCGACTGGAATTGCCGGGCCACGTCCGCCAGACGCGATTCGCGTTCCACCCCCGTCGCTTCCACGTCCCGCAGCCCCATGCTCAGACTGGTATCGACCAGCAGAATGGCCCGGGAATCCTTCACCATCCGCTGCTCCGAGCGCTGTTCCATCCCCAGAAAAAAGAGGAGCAGCCCGGCAAACGCCACCAGCCGCAGCAGTATCAAGAGGAATCGCATGCCGCGGGGAGTCTCCTGACCATCCCAGCGATACACCCTCACGACCCAAGACACCAGGCCCAGTACTACGGCCGCAATTGTCAACCAGTGCCACCATTGGTCCAACTGATCCAGGCGCGTGAACTGGAGGTACGTCCGCTGATTAGCCGCGAGCAAAACGGAATCGACCCAACTCATACTTTGGTTCTCACGATCCGTGTGTGGTAGCTGTTGGCGTATGCCAGAATCTGCTCCAGGAGCAGCAGCGACACGAGCGCATAGAGCAGCAGCTCACTCCACTCGAATCCCGCTTTCCGCGGGTCGTCGGCTCGCAGAGATTCCGCGCGGACGACTTGCACGTCCATGTCGGCGAATTGACGAGCCAGCTGTTCTCGGCGGGCCAAGATCATGTCCGATTCGGCCGGGTCTGGATTGAAGGCAAGCACCCGGTCGTCGAACTCACCGTCCACCTTCTGCAGTCGCAGCCAAAGGGCACCTTGCCGATCCACCAGGGATTGGCCGCCGCCCCCGGCCACCTCCGCGAGGTCCAGGTTCCAGGCGTCCGCCCCATCTTGTTGGATAGGCAAGGCCCGGACGGTGGCCACCGACAAGGCGCTCCCCTCGGTCGGTGCGGCGGACGGAGCCTGCGGAGCCGATCGGTCCCTCCTTTCACCCATGGTGCGTATCTCCACGTCCGGAAGGTACTCCGATGCAGGCAACTGAAAGGAAACGGGCTCACCGATCAGGTGATCCTCGGGCGCGATGTCCTGGCTGCCAAGATAGGCCTGCAATTCCAGGATAAAGACCACGAACGTCGGCTGCGTCGCCCAATTATTCCAGAGCGGCGCCAATGTGCTGAGGACCACGATGACGCGGCCAGCCCCCCGGGAGTTTTCGACCACCAGGGGATGCCCCGAACGCAGCGATGCCAGGACACGAGGTCCCGGCCTCCGGTCGTTCGAGGCCGCGACCTCACCTCGAATGAACTGGGAAAAGCGGATCCGCGACAGAAGCGGGTTCCCGTCCCCCTGCAGCACACGAAACAGCGGATGGTCGGCCACCGTGATATCGGGGAGGTTTTCGAGTGAAGGACCCAGCGTCTCTTGCCGCTCGAGGATCATCGGAAACAGGTCCGGGGCCCGAGCCTGCCACTGGCTATAGGCAGCCAGGTTGGCGTTCGGTCCCAGGAAAATCGCGACTCCACCTCCACCGGCCACGTACGCCCGAAGATTCTCCTCGGCCGTTTCATCCAGCCGAGCCACATCCAGCAGGTAGATGGCAGCGAATCCACGCAGATCGTTGCGTGAGGCGTCGCGCAGGTAGGCGGCGTCTTTCATCGTTGGGCGTATGCCCGTTTGGACGCGACTCGCGGGCTGAAACACGGTGCTGAGGTACTTCGCGTGGCTCTGCTGCGGGTCTCCATCGATCACGAGCACGGGGACCGATTCGGGAAATGACATCGTGCACCGCCGCTGGTTGTCGGTCGGTACGGGGTCGGGAGGTAGTGCGGCACGGACGACGTGTTCTCCCGCCACGGGAAAAAACACCTGGAACCTGCGAGTCACGGATTCACCCGCGGCGATCGAGTCGACCGTCAAGCCCGGCAGCTCCAACGGATCGGGCAGTTTCTGATCAGACGACTCGCCGCTGGCCGCGACAGGTCCGTCCTGTCCCTGCAACGTGATGCTCACGTTCCGCGCCACCTGGGGACCATAGTTCTTGACGGTCACATCCACGAAGAGCGGTACACCGGCGGCGCGGATACCGTCACCTGGGCTCAGATCGGTGATCGCCAGATTGGCGTGCGCTTCGTCGACGCAGCGAACGAGTTGGATGGCGGCGCCCCGGGCCTCCAACTGCGTCAGGATCGATCGGATCTCGCTGGCCTGCTGCCAGGGATCGCGGCGAAAGTCCGACAGGACGTAGATCACAAAGGACTCGCGTTCGGACGCGGCGACCAGCTGGCTGGCAATCTTCAGCGCGGATTCCGGACCAACGGCCATTTCCGTGGGCTTCCACCCCGCCGTCCGCTGGGCCAGGAGGTCCAGGAGTCGCGTGTCGACCGTCGCGCCGCTCAGGTCCGCCACCTCCAGGGGATCAGCTGGCTTTTCACCTTCGGCCCCGGGCTGCCGTGGTCGCGCCGCAGGCTGGGGACTCTGCTTATCCGCGTTCACAGCGGGGGGCTGTCTGACTCCGTCCCCTGCATTAGGCGTTCCCGCCTCAACCTGGTCCGTACTGGCGTCCCGCGCTGAGGCCCTTGAATAACGCAACAGGGTGAATCGCTGCGGCGTCGACTGCCGCGAGGCCGTACGTGCCAGGTCGGTTACCGCGGCCAAGGCGCCGTCAAATGCGCTCCGCGTCTCGCGGTCCGACATGGAAAAACTGTCATCGAGCAACACTACATGATGCGTCGTGCGACCGCCCAGGAAACGGGTCCATTGCCGATTGGTCACCAGGTGCGCCAGCATGCCGACGGCCAGGATCACGGCCAGCATCCGCAAGGCCAGCAGCAAGAACTGCTTCATCCAGATCCACTTGCGATGCTTGCGATAGGCCTCCAGGAGAAACTCCATGGCACCCCATTCGACGCGCCGCTGCCGCATCAGGTTGATCAGGTGAATCGCCAGGGGGACCAGGACCAGCAGGAACCCCCAGGTGAGCGCTGGGTAGAGGAATTGCATCGGTGGCGTAACCTCTCTCAGCGGCGTTCACTGCGCCGGGAACGCCGCGCCAGAAACGTGGTCAACGCGGCATCCAGCGGCTGGCTGGTGGCGATCCGGGTATACGCGACTTCCAGCTGGGCACAGGCGTGACGGACTTCGTCGAGGAAACGCACGAGGGCCTCTAGGTAGCCTTCCCGCAGCGCTCGGGGATTGCAAGCCAGGAACTCGGCCGACTCAAGATCATCGAATCGCGTCGGTCCGGAAAACGTAAAATTCAGTTCATCGTCGTCCAGCAGATGGAACAACAGGACATCATGCCCTCGCTGCCGGAGCAATCGCAGGCCACGACGCAGTCCTTCCCGAGGCGCCAAGGCATCCGTCACCAGCACGCAGATTCCCCGCCGCGGGTAGGTCTCGGCCGCCTTTCGCAGAACAGGCAAGAAATCGGTCTTATCCTTCGGCTCCGACTGGTGCAGGGCACTTACGATCGATTGCAAGTGATTGCGACTCGTTCGCGACGGGACCTGGCTGCGTACCGCTGCATCGAATGTGAGGCAGCCGACGGCGTCCTGCTGACCGAGCAGCAGATAGGCCAGGCAGGCCGCCAGCGTACAGGCGTATTCGTATTTATTGAGCGGACCTTGCCCGTAATGCATGCTGCGGGAAACGTCGACGAACAGGTAACAGCGGAGGTTGGTATCTTCATCAAATTGCTTGACATACAAGCGGTCCTGTCGAGCCCAGACCTTCCAGTCGACATGGCGCAGATCGTCGCCGATGGTGTATTCGCGGTGTTGGCGGAATTCGTTCGACTGTCCGAAGTAGGGGCTGCGATGCAGGCCGGACATGTACCCCTCGACGATGGTACGGGCTCGCACATCCAGACGTGATATGCGCTGGATGATCTCAGGCCGCAGAAATCGCTTGGGATCGGCCATCAGGAAGCAAACATCTTTTGGAAACGCGCGTCGCGACTCAGTTCGTCCTCCTGCCGTGGTGTCGCCTGCAGCAACTCGTCAATGACCTTGTCGGTGGTCAAACCATCGCTCTCGGCCGCGAAGTTGACGACGAGCCGATGGCGCAGCACCGGCAGGGCCAGTTCGGCGATGTCTTCGGTGGTGCAATGATTCCTGCCATGGAGCAAGGCCCTGGCCTTGCCCCCCAGGATCAGGAACTGGACCGCTCGCGGCCCGGCACCCCACGACAGACTATCCCGGACCACGTTGGGGACACCCGGTTCTCCCACCCGCGTCTGTCGCACCAGCGACAACGTGTAGCGAATCACATGGTCCGAGGCAGGAACTTCCCGCACCATCTGCTGCAGCTCCAGGATCTGTGGGCCCGTCAATACCTTGTCAATCGTATGCGTCTGCGGCACGGTGGTCCGCCGTGCGACGTCGAATTCCTCATGGAAGGACGGATATCGCACGTAGACCTTCATCATGAATCGGTCCTGCTGCGCTTCCGGCAGCGGGTAGGTCCCCTCCTGCTCGATCGGGTTCTGCGTCGCCAGAACGAAAAACGGATCGGGCAGGGCTCGCGCCTGGCGCCCCACGGTGACCTGCCGTTCCTGCATAGCCTCCAGCAAGGCCGACTGCGTCTTCGGCGGTGTGCGGTTGATCTCGTCTGCCAAGATCATGTTGGCAAACAGCGGGCCCTCCAGGAATCGCCGCTCGCGGCTCCCGGTCGTACGATTCTCTTCCATTACCTCCGTTCCCGTGATGTCGGCGGGCATCAGGTCGGGGGTAAACTGAATGCGGCTGAACGAGAGGTCCATGGCCTTGGCCAACGTGCTGATCATTAAGGTCTTGGCCAGACCGGGTACCCCTTCCAGCAGGCAATGACCTCGGCCGAGCAGGCAAATGAGCAGTTCTTCCAGGACTCGATCTTGTCCCACGATGACCTTGGACAGCTCGCGCTGCAGGCGGTCGCGAGCCTGGCTCAGCTGTTCAATGGCGGCGTCACGGCCACGAGATAGTGCATCCATCGTCATTTTGGTTCCTTGTCGCCGGCGCAGGGTGGGTAATTCCTGGCGAGGCCTGGGCACCGATCCGAGCGGGGATCACCCCAATCCTAATACGTCCCCGTGCGCCGTGCGGGTCGCCCTGGAATCGCGGGAATCGCGGTTGGCAGGTCCGCCTCCGTGGCTGACCGATTCTACCGGGAGCCTTTCTTGCTGAAAATCCGCGTCAGCGTTATCTTGGCCCGGATCGATCCCAATCACGCGGAAACTGGGGCGGACAGAGGTCATGGCCGGGCTGATCACGACCTCGCTGACCTCGGATGTCTTGTCGATCACACTCAATCGACCCCAGAAGCGAAACGCGCTGACGCGCGAGTTACTCGCCGACCTGCGGGCCGCGATCCCGTCGGGGGCGACCCCCATCCGGCCGAGGGCCGTCATCCTGGCCGCCGAGGGACCCGTCTTCTGCGCAGGGATGGACTTGCAAGAAATGCAGTCCCGCGCGGACGCCGCGGACCCCGCCGCCGAATGGCACGCCGATGCCCAGGCGTACGCCGATTGCCTGACCGGCCTGCTCGAACTCGACTGCCCGACGCTCGCCGTGGTCCAGGGGCCCGCCGTAGCTGGAGGGGTGGGATTGGTACTGACCTGCGATCTGGTCCTCTGTTCGTCGAACGCTCAGTTTACTTTGCCCGAACCGACCCGCGGTATCGTCGCCGCCATGGTCACACCCTTGCTGCTGCATCGCGTGGGGACGAGCGCCGCTAGCTACCTGCTGCTCTCGGGTGAATCGTGTGCCGCGGAAACAGCGCTCCGCTGGGGCCTGTGCCACGATGTCGTTGCCGCCGATGCGCTGGCCAAACGCGCCGCGCGGCTGGTGCATGCCATCCTGGCCGGCTCTCCCGCGGCGCTGGCACTCACCAAACAACAGCTGGGGGCCGGTCGTGCGGGAACCTGGCGAGACCAACTGAAAACGGCCACGGATATCTCCGCCCAGGCCCGTGAATCGACCGAGGCCCGCGAGGGCCTGGCCGCCTTTCGAGAAAAACGCCCCCCCAGCTGGCAATCGAGCCAGCTACCCCGTTCCGAAAGAAACTAAATGATCCCGATCGACCTGCATGGAAAAACCGCCGTCGTCACCGGGGCAAGCCAGGGACTCGGCGCGGTGACAGCCGCTCGACTCTGTGCGGCTGGAGCCAACGTGGCACTCACCTACCTCGACGATGCCGCGGGGGTCAATCGCAGCAAGGCCCAGGCGGTCGCCGGTGAACTCGGCAAGCGTGCCGTTCCCGTCGCGGGCGACGTCCGCAGCGACGCGGATATGCAACGGGCCATACAGGAAATCGCAGACCGCTTCTCCTCCATCGACATCCTGGTCTGCAATGCGGGTATCCTGCGAGACCGCAGCGTGAAGAAAATGTCGGACGAGGAATGGCAGTCGGTCGTCGATACGAATCTCTCGGGCGTCTTCCGCACCTGCCGAGCTGCCCTCGATCACCTGGCCGACGGCGGCCGCATCGTCAACGTCGCCAGCCTCTCTGCCGTGATGGGCTTTTTCGGACAAGCCAACTATGCCGCCGCCAAGGCGGGCGTCATCGCCCTGACGAAGGTTCTGAGCCGCGAGCTGGCGCGCCGCCAAATCACCGTAAACGCCGTGGCGCCCGGCGTGGTCCTGACCGAAATGGGGCATTCCATTCCCGAGGCCAACCGCGAGCTAATGTTGGCCCAGATCCCGCTGGCCCGCTTCGCCGAACCCCACGAAGTCGCCGACTGCATTGTCTTTCTTGCCAGTGACCTGGCCTCCTATATTTCTGGTCAGACCATCCACGTCAATGGAGGCTGGTGGGGATGAGCCGCAATGTCGCGTCTCACCAAGACGCGCACTCGGACCAGAAACACATCGCGACCCTGTCCCGGCCAGCCTGGCAATCCTTGCGGCGCAACCATCACTCCAGGAGCACTCCCCATGGCACCGCCGAGGCTCGGCACGGACAACCAAAAGTCGCTTGCTACCCGCGACCGGGAACGCCTGCAGGAATTTGATTTCGTGCGGGCCACCGAGTTTGCCGCGCTCAATACCATGCAGTGGCTGGGCAAGGGAAGCAAGGAACAGGCGGATGAAGCGGCCTGCGATGCCATTCGTGGCATGTTCGACCTGATGGACATTCGCGGAGAGATTGTCATCGGCGAGGGGATTAAGGATCAGGCGCCAGGCCTGTTCAAGGGGGAACGCGTGGGATTGTGGCGAGAAGGCTCGCCTCGCTTTGACATCGCGATTGATCCGATCGATGGCACCACGAATCTCAGCAAGGGCCTGCCCAATGCCATCAGTTGTATTGCGGCCGCCTCGCGCAATGAAGGAGACGCGAACTCGCTGCAGGAAATCCCGGCATACTACATGAACAAGCTGGCCTATCCACCGGAGGTGCGCAAGGCCTTCCTGGCGGATCCCAAACTGCCCATCGACGTCAACGCGCCGATTGAAGACGTCATTGAGGTCACGGCCAAGGTCCTGAACAAGGGAGTTCGCGATGTGGTCGTGATGGTCTTGGATCGACCGCGCAATATGGAGCTGGTGGAAGCCATTCGGCGGGCGGGCGCCTCCCTGCGGATGATCGGGGACGGCGACATCGCCGCCGCGTTGGCGCCGGCACTGCGAACGTCCAACGTCGATCTGTACGCCGGGATCGGAGGCGCGCCCGAAGGCGTGCTCTCCGCGGCTGCACTCCGCTGCCTCGGCGGCGGCATGCAGGCCAAGGTCTGGCCCCGCGACACAGAAGAACGCCAATCCCTGATCGACGCCGGATGGGGCGATCGGCTCGATACGGTCTTCCTTTCCCGCGACCTGGCACGCGGCGATGGCATCCTCTTCTGCGCCACAGGTATCAGCGACAGCCCGCTCCTCCGGGGGGTCGAGGTCCAGGGCTCCGTCGCCGTCACCCACTCCATGCTCATGCGCGTCAAAAGCGGCACCGTCCGCTTCGTGACCGCTCACCACAACCTGGAACGGAAAACGATCCGCCTGCGCTCGACCCAGGGCGAAATCGGTCTGTAGCAGGCGGGAGCACGAAGCGTAACGTACTCACAGCGCAAGGGGGGCCGGGAAACGAAATCGGCGCATGCAGCCGATGCTCGCTTTGCAGTGAGCCGAATGCTCGGGTACCATAATGCCCGGGTACCTGCCGGTTCGCCGCGTACTGCTTCCCGAGGGTTAATGATGGTCCGTAAGGCGCTCTCTGGCGATCGTCGCGGGTTCACGCTCGTGGAACTCCTGGTGGTGATTGCCATCATCGGTGTGTTGGTCGCGCTGCTGCTGCCAGCCGTTCAAGCGGCCCGCGAGGCGGCGAGGCGAACCCAGTGCACCAACCACTTGCGGCAGATCGGTCTGGGTATCGTCAACTATGAATCCAGCAAGAAGGTACTCCCCCCCGGTCGCGAAACGACCCATGAGTACGGTGTCTGCTGGTCGTTTCGACTGCTCCCCTTCTGCGAGGAGGCAGCGATTCATGATGCGCTGGTCCCCACGGCACGCGTCGACGCCGAGGTGAATTCCAGGGCCATGCGAACTCCCGTGGCCATCATGTACTGCCCATCCCGGCGCGCACCGGCCGCCGATCGGGATTTCGATAATAACGAAGCGGCACCCCTCGTGCGGGGCGCAGCGGCCGGAGGCGACTTCGCCGGCGCGGCCGGCATCGAAGCGCGATATGGTCATATCGGAGATCGGCCCGTACCCACCATCGACCTTGCCCGCGCAGGACCCCTCTTCACCTTTTCCAAGATCAAGATCCGTCGCATCCGAGACGGCCTCTCCAAGACACTCGCCGTGGGAGAACGCCATATCCGACCCGGTGAACAGATCCGTCGACCCGAGATGCGGCATAAGCTGCAGGGAGACACCGCCTTCTTCGCGGGGGACAATTGGCGAACCGTTCTGGCAGGGACCCAGGGGGGCCTGGCCGCCACCCGCGACGATCCGTCCGAGGAAAAATTCGGAAGCGAGCACACGGATATCGTCCAGTTTGTACTGCTGGACGGCCACGTGCAGCCTTTGCAAAAGTCGATCGAAGAGACCACGCTGCGGCTGCTCAGCACGATTGGCGACGGCCAGGTCGCCAGCGCCGAACCGTAGCGGCCGTTCTTGGACCTCGGCGGTCCTTGGACGCGATCGCCATGACGTTCCCGGAATCGTGCGGACCCTGCGCGAAGGGGCTTTTATGAACCGGATGCTGGCGGTAACCACCTTGGTGGAAGCGGGGGCCGGGGCTTTCGTCCTTGCCTTCCCCTCGTTGTTTTCCACGCTGCTCCTGGGCGCGCCACTCGACACGTCGGCGGCAGCGACCTTGGCCCGACTGGGTGGCGCGGGGCTCGTGGCATTGGGGCTGAGCTGTTGGTTCGCGCGGGGGGATGAGTTGGCACGTGGCACGCGGGGCCTGGCGATGGCCATGGCCTGCTTCCATGTCGCCGCCGTGCTGATTTTTATGACGGCAAGTCTTGTCATGGACCTGCACTCGCTGTTCCTCTGGCCGGCCGCCCTGCTCCATGCCGTCCTGGCCATCTGGACCCTTGCGTGTCTCTGGTCCGTGCGACGCAGCGATCTTGGCATGGTCTAGCACGCGGAAACAGTCTAGCGCGGTTGCCCGTGGGCAGTTCGAACCCTAGAATGCGGGCCGATCCGACGAATGCTCGTCGTAAGGTAGCAGCGGTTCGTTTCCGGGGCGTGGCTCAGCCTGGTAGAGCGCTTGGTTCGGGACCAAGAGGTCGCTGGTTCGAATCCAGTCGCCCCGACTTTTTCGACCGGAGGCCAAAAATAGAGAGTTGAGGAAAGAAATTGGAAAGTAGAGAAGACCAACGGGTCACGCTGCGGGTGAATAACCAACGCCCACTTTCTCTCCTCAGCTCGGCCTACTTTCCACTTTCTTGCGGCGGGTAGCGAGATGGCGTTCAGTTTCGAGAATCTGCACGTCTATCATCGTGCTGTCGACTTCGCCGATCCACCGCGCGCTCGACCTTGCCTTTAGTGCGCGACCGATACGCGCGATGCGTCTTGGGCACGATGCCGTAATGAATGGCGAAGTCCAGGAACTGTTCGTTCCATTGAAAGGCCGAGAGCTTGACCTGCTTCATGTTGTCCTCTTATGGACCAGGAATCGAAATTCTCCGCGGCGCTGGTAAACGGGAGACGATGCAAATGCAAAGATACAGCTTACTCGAAATTCGAAATCGTGTTGCGGTTGCCGCCTTGGCTGGCTGCTTGGCAACATTGGCTTTTATGGCACAGCCGGCTTGTAGCCAGCAAACTCCGTCCGCTAATCCTGGCGGCGCGCGAACGGTCGAGCACGGCACGACCAACGTTCTGCCGTTCCCCGACTTCAAATATAAAGGGACTGTGGCGCGTACCATTGCCGACAGCGACCCGCCGGAGTTTCCACAGCCGGTGCGGCCCCCGAAGGGCGCTCCGAATATCGTATATATTCTCATCGATGACGCCGGCTACGGTCAGTTCGGCACGTTCGGCGGGCAAATTCCTACCCCCGCGCTCGATCGCGTCGCGGCCGATGGCCTGCGATACACGAGATTTCATACGACCGCGCTCTGCTCGCCGACGCGGGCCGCGCTCCTCACGGGCCGTAACCACCACAGCACGAGCAACGGTGTGATTACCGAAGCCGCCACCGGCTATGAAGGTTACACGGGCATCATCGGCAGGAACGTTGGCACGATTGCCGAAGTGCTCCGTCAATACGGTTACGCCACGGCATGGTTCGGCAAGAACCATAACACGCCCGATTGGGAGACGAGCCAGGTCGGTCCGTTCGACCGCTGGCCGAGCGGGCTCGGCTTCGACTATTTCTACGGGTTCATGGGGGGCGACATGGATCAGTGGCAGCCGACGCTGTACGAGAATCACAATCTCGTGCCGCGGTCGACGGATCCGAATTACATCATGACACCCGACTTGGTCGATCACGCCATTGCCTGGTTGCGGCGAACTCGCAGCATCGCGGCGGACAAACCCTATTTTCTGTACATGTCGACGGGTGCGACGCACGCGCCGCATCAAGTATCACCCCAATACATCGAAAAGTATGTTGGCCAATTCGACATGGGTTGGGACGCCTATCGCGAACAGACATTTGCTCGCCAGAAGGCGTTGGGCGTCGTCCCGCAAAATGCCAAGCTGACCAAACGTCCGGAGGAATTGCCTGCGTGGGATTCGCTTTCGGCGGATCAGAAGAAATTGTTCGCGCGGATGATGGAAGTTTTCGCCGCGTTCACCGATCAGACGGACTTCGAGATGGGCCGGCTGCTGGAGGTCGTCCGCTCGCTCCCCGACGCCGACAACACGATCATCTTCTATCAGGTGGGGGACAATGGCGCATCGGCCGAGGGGGGCCTCGTCGGCCTGTTGAACGAGAATTCCTTCTTCAACAACGTGCCCGAATCGCTCAAAGACAACCTGCGGCACATGGACGAGCTTGGCGGTCCAAAACACTTTAACCATTTCCCGGCCGGCTGGGCGTGGGCGATGAACACGCCTTTCCAGTGGACGAAGCAGATCGCCTCGCACCTGGGTGGCGTGCGCAATCCCCTCGCCGTTTCCTGGCCAGCACGGATCAAGGATCGCGGCGGCGTCCGTGGTCAATTCCATCACGTGATCGACGTCGCGCCGACGATTTACGAAGCCTGCGGCATAACCTTCCCCGACATGCTTAACGGCGTCTCGCAGAAGCCCATCGAAGGCGTGTCGATCGTGTATTCCTTCGACGATGCCAATGCGCCCAGTCACCGGCGCACCCAGTATTTTGAGATGATGGTCAATCGCGGCATCTACAACGACGGATGGTGGGCGGCTTCGCGCGTGAACATACCTTGGGAAGGCGGTGCCAGCCCGGCCAATCCCGACACAGCCACCTGGGAGCTCTATAACCTCAACGAGGATTTTGCTCAGGCGAACGACCTGGCCCAAGAGAATCCGGAAAAACTCCGCCAACTGCAAGACTTGTGGTGGACCGAAGCGGCGCGGTATCAGGTTCTGCCGCTCGATGGCCGAAAAACGGAGCGATTGAACGCCGAGCTACAGGGGCGCCCGTCGCTCGCCGGCAAACGAACGAGCTTCACGTACTATCCGGGAACGGCCGCTTTGCCCGCTGGCAGCGCGCCAAACGTGCTCAACAAATCATTTACAATCACGGCCGAGATCGAAAGCAACTTCGACCACGCGGAGGGAGCCATCTTTTCGCTCGGTGGTGGCGACGGAGGATTTGGGATTTACGTTCTCGACGGCAAGCCGGTATTTGCCGGCAACTTCCTGAGTCGTTCCATGACGCGAGCGGCGTCGGACACTCCCCTTCCCAAGGGCGCCGTGAAAGTTCGCGGCGAGTTCAAGTACGACGGCGGCGGCATGGGCAAAGGGGGCACGCTTACTCTCTTCGTCAACGACAAGAAAGTTGGCGATGCCCGCATGAATGAAACGCAAGGCATCACACTCGGCCTCGGCGGCACGCTCGACGTCGGCCTCGACACCGGTTCGCCCGTCGATGACGCCTACACTCCGCCATTCGACTTCAACGGCGTGATCAAGCAGGTGACGGTCGATTTGAAGTAGACACAGAAAGGCGACGTTGCCGACGGCCGTCGGGTGGCACGGGCGTGTCGCCCGTGCCACCCAATCGTTCGTTCGTAGAACGGACACGGGCGACACGCCCGTG
>WPCK01217424.1_pt1 | contig 39576 bp, 33 predicted proteins | sample 5399851 | NCBI WGS metagenome assembly WPCK01 (sample SAMN12869471, study PRJNA574797) | sludge metagenome | isolation source: wastewater treatment of pH11 | place: China:Beijing | collected 2019-05-20
AGTGACTGGAGCGAGCTGGTCATGAGTTTCCCCGATTCCTGTAGAAAAGTCTTCCGAGGACTGCATTGTCGCCAATAATGCGAATCGTTCAAGGCGATGGCCGATCGGATCAGTAATGCGGCGGTTTTTCCGATGGAGGAACGAGAACAAAAAACAAAAAAAACAAAAAAGCAAAAGGTGCCCCCACCTGTTAGCCTCGAAGACTGGCATCACCATTTGGCTCATTTTTGTCGAGTTTATTCGCTGAACCGCGGTCGACAGCCGTTGTTTCCGGTTTCTGTCGGGGACATAATTTCAGGTGATACATGAACAAGCCAGGGTTGAACGGCTCTTGACGCAGTCGCGACCTTTGGCGGAAGACCAGGAGACGGCATCGTATGGCTTCGCCTCGAACTCGTTGCCCTCACTGCCAAAAGTCGTTCAAAGCCAGCTTGGCGCAAGAGGGCAAAAACAGCGTTTGCACGAGTTGCCAGAAAAAGTTCGTCATCCGGATCGAAGGTCAACCCCGGACTGCACCGTTACCCGCTCGCCCTCCGAAGGCCATTGATAACAGAACGGGCCTGGGGAATAGCAGGCGGAAACCTTCGGGAGGAAAAAAGCTTCCCGCTTATTTGCCTTTCCTGTATGGTGGCGTTGCTGTCGCCGTGGTGGCCGTTTTGACCCTGTTAATTATTTTGCTGTCCCGCTCTCCGACAACTGAAACGATTGCCGGGGACGCGAACCCCCCGCAGCAGGGGACATCGAACGGTGTTGAACCGGTACGTCCACTCGACCCGGGGCAGGACGAGCAGGGTGCCGATGCAACAAACGACGATGACGGGAAGTCAACGGACCCTGAGACCCGCAAGCCGCCGGAAACGGGGCCGCAGGAATCGGAAAATGAAGGCAAACAGCAGGAAGGAGCCGGCGGGAGCGTCGCGGCAAACGACGATTCGCTGATCGAGGTTTCCCGTTTCCAGCAGGGTGGCAACAGGGCCTTCGCCGACCGGGCAAATCGTTTTCGGCAGGAAGCCGCCAGGCATATCGGAGGATCTCCACCGAGATTTCCTGAGTACATGCTGACAGACGTTGTTGGAACGGCACGTGTTCCCTCTCCAAGGTACTTGATGGACTACGACAACCTGCCCATGATCGGAATCGATGCGCAAGCACCCCTGTCATTGGACAACATCAGCGATGTGCTTCCAGTCTACGAACGGGACGAGAAATCGCTCGTTCTGGCTGATGAAGGCTATGCCGTGGGGGGGCTGAATGTGGCCTTTAAAAATGAATGGATCGTCGGTATTCAGTGCATCTACATGAAAATCGTCGACGACCATCTTGATACATCAGACACCCGAACCAGCCGCTGGGTCGGCTTTTCATCCGAGGGACAGACGCGAACAATAACCAGCGATGGACGACTGGTTATTGGCGTGTACTATCACAAGGGGAGCAATTCGAATTCGATAGGTCTGATCTGCCTTCCCGAAGCCGGACGCCGCTGACGGCTCTCTGCGCATCCCGACATTGGAGTGAACCACGAAAACAAAAGGTGCCCGCACCTATTAGCCAAGTGGCTGGTTTCTTCGGGATCGCGGATGGCAATCATCCGACTTATCGCCAATCCGATCAATAATGTGGCGGTTTTTCCGATGGAGGAAGCGGAGTTTGCTGGCTGGCGACAAGCATTTCCAGTTGCCGGTGCAATCCTGCCAGCGCTTTTTCGATTTCCCCCATGCGGCGGGTGATCAACAAGGATGCCTCGGCCTGGCGATCGATATCGCGCTGCAACAGTCCGCATGTGGATTCCAGTTCGATCACGCGGGCCAACAGGGCCCTTGTTTCCTTTTCGTTCATCTTTCTTTCAGTTTCTGTCCTCGACTGATTTCCAAACGGAATGGGCCACATCATCACTCAGCCGGCAGCGGCCGGGCAATTCCCCACTCCGCCAGGTAACGGTCTTCAGCGGCAGTCATCGACTTGCGATCCAGGGGAGTCGCGTCGTCCATTCCCGTCAAATGGAGTAATCCGTGAATGACGTATAACACAAGTTCATTTTCCGCCGACCAGCCGAAGGATGTCGCCGCGGTCGCGGCCGTTTCCTGGCTGGCGATCACCTCTCCCTCGATCCGGCCCGATGCAGAATCCGATTCCAGCAAAAAAGACAGTACATCGGTGGGGTAGTCATGGTCGAGGTACTTCCGGTTCAGTTCGTGCATTTCGGCGTCGCCGATAACTGCGACACTGATGGAGCCAGTCCGGAATCCGGCGTCGCCGACGATCTGCCGGGCAAGGCTTTCAAGCATGCCGGCCGGTACCGGGCAAGGGACCCGAAAGCTGACATCGACAACGCCTGCGAAGTCAGGCCGGTTGCTGGTCCGGGTATTTGACGCGGGCATGGTACATCGCATTCAGGGACTTCACGAGACTGTCTTCGATCATCCGCAATTGCTGAAGGGTGATCGCACACTCATCGAACTGGCCATCGTCCAGCTTCTTTTTGGAAAGGGTGTGAACGAGGCCTTCAATTCTGGAAGGGGTGGGATCGCGCAAGGTCCGGCTGGCGCTTTCCACGGCGTCGGCCAGCATGAGAACGGCCGCTTCCGGTGTCTGCGGGCGAGGTCCCGGGTATCGGAAGTCCGACTCGGGAACTTCCACGGGGTCGTCGGATTCCTCGCTTCGCCGCGTTGCCTGATGGAAAAAGTACTCGACGAGCGTGGTCCCGTGGTGTTGCTGGATGATATCCAGAATCGCGCGTGGCAAATGATGCTGGCGAGCCATTTCCACTCCGTCCTTGACGTGGGCAATGATGACCAGCGTGCTCATTGTCGGAACAAGATTATTGTGCTTGTTCTCGTCGGCACTCTGGTTTTCCACGAAGTACTCGGGCTTGCGCATTTTGCCGATGTCGTGGAAATAGGCTCCCACCCGGCAAACAAGCCCGTTGGCACCGATGGCCTCAGCTGCCGACTCGGCGAGCGAAGCAACGTTGATGCTGTGGTTGTAGGTTCCGGGAGCCCGTTGAACGAGCTGTTTCAATAGCGGGTGGTTTGCATCGCTGAGTTCGACAAAGCTGATGTCCGTCTGAATACCGAACCATTTCTCGAGGAACGGCAGCAGGGCCGTCATGAACATGCCGGCGAGAATGGCGCCGCCAGAATACCAGAGTCCATCGAGGACCAGTCCCGGAAGAAGTGGCTGGCCACACGTTATGCCCGCTCCAATGGTCGTCGGCAAGGCAGCCGCGGCAGCAATCAGACCGATATGCACGATCCGCGAGCGGCTGCGGATGCGGCCGCATGGCAAGGCTGCCGAAAATGACGTCGCGGCCAGCGTCACAAAAGTATCGATGCCATAACCATGCACAAGCGTGAATACCAGCGACACCAGCGCCCCGACCAGCAAGGCCAGTTCCCTGTGCCAGGCGATGGCAACAAGAATCGAAACCATACAAACCGGGATGATCTCCGCCCGCCAGTCCGGCTCGACGGCAAGCAGGTTACAGGCAATCACCGTTGCAGAAAACAGGAACAACAGGCAACTGAATTGCCGGATACTGGCCAGAAGTTTCCGATCCCTGTTGAACAGGTAACCGCAAAGCAAGGTAAATACGGCCGTGTACATGCCCCACGAGGCGATCGTATAGGTAAACCGTTTCCAGAAACCGAGACTCTCTATATAAGCCTCATGTTCTGCCTTCAGCAGCAAGATGTCATCGGGCTTAAGGGGAACATCGGCACTGATATGATTGGCTCCTTCAACGGACATCGTCCGTTTGTCCAGAAGACTGCCCGGTGAATACAGCCGGTACTCGTTGGGCGTGTTGGATTCGGCGCGGCGGACGGAAAGTTCTGTCGCCTGTTGGTCGAGCCGGAGCGTCACCGGCAACCGGGGAACCAGCCAGTCGTAGACCCGGTTGGCGACGGCCACAGATTGTTCCGCTCCGAACGTCGAGGCAAACGACAGCTTGAGACGTTCGAGAAGCGGGGCCGTCAATTCTCCCATGCGGACTTCCGAAACCTTGACCTCGCGCGCCTCCGATGGCCGGCCTTTCGGAAAAACCATGATGGACTCGGTGCTTCCCCCGCCGAATTCATGCTCGAGGTTCTTCAAAAGACCGTTGCCGACAACCTGCAGCGCGGCCTCAAGTCCTTTCTTGAAATTGTCCAGCGACGAATCCTCTTTTAGCGCACCGACGAACTCGTCGAAGGCAATCTGTTCCGGACTTGCGGGGCCATCCGTTGCCGACTCATCTTGCGGGGCGTTTTCCGGGCTGGCCGATGTCGGGTTCGACGCCTGCGAAGCGGTATATTGCTCGCCGAGGAATTCGTTCCAGATTTCCTCGGAAACCGATTTCCAGGGCTTGTCGCGCAACTGAAAAACCCGATCGATCAGCGCCTGGCGCAACTGGTTCAGTGCTTCGACATCGTTGACGTACCAGACAAGTGCTGTCCTGCGTGCATTTTGCTGGGCGCGACTGGTGGCGATCTGGTCCACGTACCGGAATTCGACACGGGCGTGGGGGTACTGCAAGGGAACCCGGCGAATGCGGTAAGGAAATCCGGGCTGCCATCCGGACGTTGCGGCCCAGAGAATGAGCCCGGCGGCGACACACAATCCGATCCGGATCCACACATCCCGCCGCGAGATGTAGTGGACGACCCTGTCGATCGGCGATTTTGGCGCAGGCACGACCCAGCGATTCGGCTTGTTGGTTTTCGAGGCCATGATTTTGCTGCAGTCAGCTTGTTCCCGTCATTTGGCCTCGCCTGAACCCTGATCCGCCGCATGCCCCGAACCGGATTCGTAGGCGTCCACAATTTCCTGGACCAGCCGGTGCCTTACGATGTCAGCCCGCGAAAGGCGGATTTGTTCGATGCCCTTGATACCGCGGAGACGGCTCAATGCATCTCGCAAACCACTTGCCGTATTCCGCGGCAAGTCAACTTGCGTCGGGTCGCCGGAGACGACCGCGCGGGAATGGGTGCCCATTCGCGTCAGAAACATCTTCATTTGCGGCACGGTGGTGTTCTGTGCCTCGTCGAGAATGATAAATGCATTGTTCAGGGTCCGGCCGCGCATGTAGGCCAGCGGGGCAACTTCAATAACATCCTGCTGGATCAGACGCTGAACCTGGTCGTAGCCGACCATCTCGTTGGCGGCGTCGAGAAGAGGACGAAGGTAGGGATTGATTTTTGCCTGCAGGTCACCGGGGAGGAATCCGAGGTTTTCCCCGGCCTCGACCGCCGGTCGGACAAGGACGATTTTCCGCACCTGATGATGTTTGAGCATTTCGACGGCCACCGCCACGGCCAGCCAGGTCTTGCCTGTGCCCGCCGGCCCGGTGGCGAAAACCAGTTCGTGATTGCGCAGGGCCCGGATGTACTCGGCCTGGCCCGGGGTCCGCGCGCGAATCTCCTGGCCGAGATTCATCACTTCGATTGCCCGGGGGGAGGCCGCCAGATGCAGGGGCTTGCCGGTGACCTGACCAATCACTTCGTCAAAAAGTTCCGGAGTCAGGTTGCCGCGCCTGCGGACGATACCGGCAAGACGTTCGAGGGCCTCGCTGGCCTGATGAACCGCGTCCTTTTCGCCATGAATGCGGACTTCGCCATCCCTGTGCGTGATTTCGACATTGAAACGCTCGCGCAATCGCCGGAGATGCTGGTCTCTTGCTCCGAATAGCGGAAGAACCAGTCCGGGCTCAATGGAAGAATGAGTTGAGTCGATCATCAAGAATTCAACGCGATGGGCTCTTGCCGCAGCGCTCCGTTACCAAAGGGGCAGACAGGGAAGTATAACCGAAATCGCAGGAAACCGGCCAGTTATCAGCTCTGTCACGGAAATTCCCGGAAAAACAAAAGGACGTGTTTCGCGAAAAAAGGGTTCGCACGACCGATAACGATTCCGGCGAACTTGCCGACAGGTCGGGCAAGACACTTTTGCAGGCGGGTTCGGAGGGAAAAAAATCAGCCGGCTGCAGAATTTACCAGCAAACCGGAATTCCAGAATGCCAGGACAACGGGTCCGGCGGCGAGCAGCGAATCGAACAGGTCCATGACTCCGCCAAGGCCGGGAAGCCAGTTGCTCGAATCTTTGACACCGCCGTCGCGTTTCAACATCGATTCGCAAAGATCGCCGAAAACACCGGCAAGGGAAACGGCCATTCCGAACAGCACCAGCATGACCCACGAAACGCCCGATGCTTCCCCGGTCATCGCCGGGGCGATCAAACAGAACACCACAGCCGCACCCGCGATACCTCCCGCGAGCCCTCCCACAAAGCCCTCGACCGTCTTCCCCGGACTGATCACCGGAGACAGCTTGTGTTTTCCAAAAAGATTGCCAAAGCCCCATGCGAAGGAATCCGACATCTTGACGGTCACAAACATCGAGAGCAGTGCCACCATTCCCCATTCGTTGTCGACCTGTCCGCGAATCGGCATCCAGAATCCGAGGAGCAGCCCGACATAGACAATCACCAGCACCGTACGCCCCAGGTCATCGGCCATCTTTTGTTCGCGCTGGTAGGAGATCATCTGGCTTGCAAAGGCGATTCCGACGGCGGCTGCGGTTCCAAAGGCCAGCCAGCCGATCCGGCCGAACGGACAATCGGCGGGATAGTTTTCGAACAATAACGGAATTCCTGACGAGAGGATGATCGTTTCCGTTCCGAGCAGGACCGCATAGACCTTGATGCGCCGCCCCCGGGTCGCCGGGTCGAATCTGAGTGTCTCCATCGCGGCAATCGGACCGAGGATCGCCACACATGCCATCAGAATGAGCCCCGGTTTGGCGATTCCGCCCTCTTCGGTCGATGCACCCAGCCGGATATCCAGCCACACGAGCAGGGCAAGTGCCGAAATGATAATCACCGAATTCAGGATTCTCGCGCGGATCACAGGCTGAACCGCTCACCTTCTTCCGGCAGCCCGCCGAATCTCCTTTTACGGGATGCGTATTCACGAAGCGCTTGGTGGAAATCGGCAATACTGAACTCCGGCCAACAGCGCTCGGTCACCCAGATCTCGGCATAGCTGATCTGCCATAACAGGTAGTTGCTGATACGCATTTCCCCGGCTGTTCGAATCAACAAGTCGGGATCGGGCATTCCGGATGTGTACAGGCGGCTGGATACCAGTTGTTCGTCGATGGACGCGGCATCGAGTTCACCGCGGGCAACTTCAAGCGCAATCTGTTTCATCGCAGCGACAAGCTCTTGCCGCGAACCGTAGTCGATGGCCAGGCAAAGCCGGAAATCGGTGAATTGCCGGGTCATCTCCAGCGTCTTTTTCATTTCCGCAAGAACCGTCTCCGGCAGGCGATCGCGGCGACCGATGATCTCCAGCCGGATGCCCATATCGATCAGGTCCCGGCGGGATTCGATCATGAACTGCTGGAGGAGCACCATGAGAAACTCGAGTTCCTCAACCGGCCGCTTCCAGTTTTCATTGGAAAGGCAATAAAGCGTGAGTTGCGGAATGCCGATTCGCCGACACTCCTTGACGATCTCACCGACGGTGATCGCTCCGCGGCGGTGGCCTTCGGCGCGGGGAAGGTCGAGGCGCTCCGCCCAGCGCCCGTTGCCATCCATGATCATGGCGACATGCCCGGGCAAGCGCTCCGGCGGAATATCCAGGGCTGGCGGGAGACTATCGTCGGCTGACGTCAACTCGGAGAACACGGCAGCGTTCACTTGTCAATATTCGGTTCGTCGGGAGCCGGATTCTATCACAACGGGCCTGCGGCAACTACCGGAATCCCCTCGCCACAAAAGATGGTCTGCGAGCGGTCCGGTCCGACGGAAACAAGACCCACCGGGCGGCCGGCAAGTTCACTGACCCGTCGCACATAGCGAATGGCATTTTCCGGAAGGTCTTCCAGCCGGCGAATGTGCGAGATCTCGGTTTTCCACCCGGGCAAGGTCTCGTATACCGGAGTCACCCGCCGCACGTCATCGACATGCCCGGGAAAATCGCGAATCGTCTTGCCGTCGAGGCGGTAGGCCGTACATATCTGCAGTTCATCGAACTCACTCAACACGTCGAGCATCATCAAACCGATCTGGTCGACTCCGCTCAGCCGGGCCGTATAGCGAACGGCAACCGCATCGAACCAGCCGCATCGGCGGGGACGTCCGGTCGTCGTCCCGTACTCCCTGCCGCGCTGGCGGATTCTCTCGCCGATTTCATTGTCCAGCTCGGTGGGAAAGGGCCCGCCACCGACCCGCGTGCTGTAACTCTTGGCAACGCCGAGCACCTCGTGAATCCAGCGCGGCGGCACACCGGAACCAGCGGTAATTCCGGCACCTGAACTGTTGCTGCTGGTGACGAACGGATAGGTGCCATGATCGATATCCAGCAAGGCACCCTGAGCGCCCTCAAACAGAATCGTCTTGCCGGCTTCGGCAGCATCGAGCAGGTAGTGGCTGGTGTCGGCGATAAACGGGGCAAGCGCCTTTCCCGATGCCCGCAAATCGCGGGTAATGGTTTCGGGGTCCAGAACGGGCCCGGGTTGTCCAAAGGCAGCAAGCAAACGTGATTTGTGCCGGCAAATCTGCTCAACTCTTTCCAACAGACCCTTGCGAACAAGGTCGCCCATTCTCAAGGCATGTTTGCGGCCGGCCTTGTCGCGATAGCACGGGCCTATGCCGCGCAGCGTTGTTCCGATGCCTTCCTCTCCAGGCTCCGGCTGGCTTTCCTGTTGATCCTCAAGAATATGCCAGGGACAGACCACGTGTGCCCGCTCGCTGATCAAAAGCCGGCCGGCCAGGCGGACTCCCCGCGATTCCAGCCCCTCGATCTCCCGCAGCAGAGTTTCCGGATGAACGACGACCCCCGGAGCAATAACGTTTGTCGACTGCGGATTCAGGATTCCACTTGGAATCAAGTGAAGTTTGTAGGTCTGTCCATCGGCGACGACGGTGTGGCCGGCATTCGATCCCCCCTGGTACCGAACGACGATTTCGAAACGCGGGGTTAGCAGATCGACGATCTTCCCTTTGGCCTCGTCGCCCCATTGCAAACCGATAACGCACAGATTGGACACTGGAATTCCCTCGGTAATCCTCGAATGAGTCTGGATTGGATTGACTTAATCAGCCGTTGGGCGCCAGCCCACGGTTCTGCGGCTTGTTACAAGAGGCATCGTCCGCGCAACGGCTAATTGTGACTCATTGAACTTCAATCTGCGAGGCCATGCCAAAACCGGCGCGCCCTTCGCAAAAGACATGGATCCGGTGGCGTTTTCCGGATTCACTTGAGGAGCGCAAGTCCATTTTCCCGGCCGATGTCCTTATCGAACCGGTGGAGATTCCAGCGTTCTCCAATCGGCAAACGGATAGGGAACTTCCCGGTCCGCGCGATATTCGTGCACGGTCATCCACGAAAACCCGGTCGCGGCGGGGTCGGCGGGATCGGGTTCCGGCAAGGGAACTCCATCCGCCTCGATATAGGCGGTCCGGACCACCGGTACCCGCTTGCTTGCCTTTGGTTCAAGCTCGTAGTCCGTTCCGCGGGTCTGCAGAAACCAGGTGTTGTCCCGGAATCCACTCGCAAGGCGGGCCCTGGCCAGGCCGATCAGCCTGTCCTGCGCGGCCTCATCGAGATCCGGCGCCTTGCCAATGGCCGCAACGAGTTTTTGCGTTTCTGAAACATCGAAACTCACCCAGCCATATCCCGGAAGAAAGGCTTCCAGCTTGCAATGGGATGGCGAGTTTTTTGGAAAGGTGTTGATCCCGTAGGTGACCCGCGTGGGAACGCCCATGGCCCGTCCCAACGATGCACAGAGGCTATGGTAGTCGCTGCAATGCCCGCGCCGCCGTTCCAGCGCATGCGTTGCATCGGCGCGCAGGGAAGCGTCGTGGTGATCGTATTCCAGGTTGGCCAGTGCCCAATCGACCACGTTGCCGAAGTCGCTGGCGGAGCGATCGGCGCCAGGCACGATTTCCGCCAACAATCGGCGAAACCTGTCATCAACCATGACCGCCTGGGAATCGCCGTTTCGATAACGGTCAAAACTTGCCGGCCAGTTTTCTGTACGAAGTATCTTTTCCGGCTCAACATGCCATCGGAGTTCCCATACCTTGATGCGAAATTTGTGACGGATGACCTGCGCCCCCAGCGGATTGTGGAACTCGAAATACGCGAAACGGTTTCCGTAAACCGGCTCCGATCCAATCACCGGCTCGACCTTCATCGGAAAGGTGGAAAGCTGGCTGTCGCTGAACTCCTGAGTGGAATCGCTGGGGGGAATCGGCAGCCATACGCGCAACACCCTGGTCTTGGCGGGAGGTGTCGCTACCACGGAAAAGTCTACGTCGTACGTTACCGGATTCGAGCGCTCGGCAAGCGAGGGGAGGTCCGGATCGAGGTGCTTGTTGTCCTGCGCCAACAGCAAGGCACCGGGTGTGATCGCAAGGACCAGGCACTTGAGCAGCAAAATTCGCATCGATGGCATGGGTTGGACCTGTCAGAACCTGGAAATGATGAAATGGAAAGCAGCGGCAAAAATCGCTCCACACGGCACGGTCGTTACCCAGGCCAAAAAAACCTCAAGGGATTTTCGCCAATGGGCCTGGCGTGTACTGGCTCCCATCCCCAACAGGGAGCCGACGCTGACATGCGTCGTGCTCACGGGAAAGCTGTGAAGACTGGCCGTGGTCACCAGCCCCGCTGTGACAACACTTGCCGCAAAACCCTGGCAGGGATTCATCCCGGTAATACCCTTGCCCAGCGTCTCGGCGACCCGTCGCGAATCGATCAACGCCCCCAGGGCGATTATTGCTCCGACCATCAGTATTCCGGTGTGGCTGTCGACATACGGAACGAGCAGCAACAGTGCGGCCATTTTCGGAGTATCGTTGAGTCCCCGCGCGAAACTCGCGGCGCCCGTGCTGAAAAAGTGCAAACAGTCGAGTGTCCGCGTACGGCCGTCGGTTGCCAGCCGCAAGCTCTTGAGCAGCCACCAGGCCAATGCCCCAAGAATCATCGCGGCTATCGGGCTGAAAAACAGCGGGTAGACGAAGTTTTTCCCGAATGCCGCGAACTGGACGCCGGAACTGCTTCCCGCGAGCCCGGCGCCGGCAAGTGCTCCTGTCAGTGCATGCGTTGTCGACACCGGAAAGCCGAACCGGGTTGCCAGAAAGCTGGTGCAGGCCGCTCCGATAGCGACTGCGCTGACAAACGCCGGCTCCTGCACAAGTTCATCGGAAACCAGCCCGCGGCCGCTGAATTTTTTGAGCAGGCCCTGCGCAAGATAGAGCGATGCCACCGAGCCGGCAAATGTCGTCAATGTGCCCCAGTACAGTGCAACTTGCCGCGATGTCGTGCCGCTGCCATAAAGGGACGCGACCCCCTTGAAATTGGCGTTGGCCCCGTTAGTGAAGGCGACCAGACATACCGCCAGAAGCAGAATGGCAAACTCCATCGCGGATGCCCTCACCTGGCGGTTGTGTTTCCCGTTTCTGCCGGATACTGCTGAAGCGCTGCATATTCCTTCCAGGAGCCTTCGTACAAACGCACCTTTGGACAACCGGCAACGTGCCTTAAATAGAAACGCAGCAGGCTCCCTTCCCGGGAAGTTCCGCAGTAGACGATGATCTCCTTGTCGGGGGTCAAACCCGCCTTTTCCAGTTCATCCCTGACCCGGGCGATCGGGAGAAACTTGTGCGTGTTTTCCTTTTCCATGAGCCGGGCCCAATGAAAGCTGATTGCCCCTGGAATATGACCTTTTCTCAGCCAGATATCGTCATCGCCGGCGTATTCGTTCGCGGGCCGGGCATCGACGAGCACGACCCCCTCGCGATCCTTGATTTCCATCAGTTCATCGATGGCGATGCCAATTGCGGAGTTCCCGGCGTCGGGCAGAAGCCCTGGCGGATTTCCATGGTAGGCCTGGGTTACCGGCAGATTCGCTTTTGTCCATTGAGCCAATCCGCCATCGACCAGCAAGATTTTCTCGACGCCAAACTTTTCAAGCACATAGGCCACCATGCTTGCCGACAATATCTCATCATTGGGAAGCGAAGCGCCCGTCGCGTAGACGATGTGTGTTTTTTCCCGATGCACGCCGGCGCGAACCAGCAAGGGCCGCGTGAGAACATCGGGGAGATACTGCACGGGAACGCCGAGGTCGGTGCCGCGAAGCGTGTCAAAATTCAGGTGATGGGCCCGGGGAAGATGACTGCGAAAATAGTCCTTGTAGCCACCCCGGGTGTCGATAACCACCAGCGAGTCCGCCGCGGCCTCTTCACTGATCATTCGAAAGGCCTCCTCGGGCGAAACAACGCCGATCTGCGCGTGAACCGGGCAGGCCAATAATGACAGGATCAGAAACAGAAACCGTACCGGCATGAATCTCGCCCCACTACTAAAAAAACAAAACGGGCTAGGGAGGAATTTTCGTTCAAACGTTTCTTTGATCGTACGATGGATTGTCTGTGCCAGCAAGAGTCCCGCTGGCCGGTCTGACAGGGTTTTGTGTAACAATTCACTTGCACGGATTGCCGAACTCCCGGATTGCCGGATAATGGAGTCAATTATCTGTTTTGCATGAAACGGGCTTCCATGAGTTTTGCAAGTTCTGATTCCGGAGAGGCGATTGACTGTGCGGTCTACATGAAGGCATTGGGCGATCCGGTCCGGTTCCAGATCGTCCAGGCATTGCGCGCCGGGCCGCACGCGGTGTCCGACATTTCCGAATTGCTGGAAATCGATTTGGCGAATGCATCCCACCACTTGCGGGTTCTTTTTCATTCGGGCCTTGTGACCTTGCGAAAAGAAGGCAAATTCCGCTACTACCAGCTCAATCCCCGTTTTTGCCGAAATCGCCCGCCGGCAAAATCCCTTGATTTCGGATGCTGCAAACTCAATTTGCAGGATTGAGTGCCCGACGTTTCCCAGTCTGCATGTCGAGGGCTCGAATCCCTGTCGCAACGGGGTCGAAAGGCGCCAGCCATATGCTGTGTCCCCGTATCAGGTGCCGTATCGGGTTTAGCCGCACGCCGCAGGCACGCGGTCCTGCGAGCGAAACGCGCTCGCCTGCGGCTTGCGGCTAAACCAGCAGAATGCTGATCGCGCGGCCCGATGGGCACGCGGTTAAACGAGACAGGAAGCGTTTTCCCGATAAAACGTGCGGTTGTTTGCAGCAGGCGAGGTTTATTCAGCTTCATTCAGCTTGCATGGCGCCGACTCGCGTTGGGCAATCGCTCGCGGGTTTTTATAATCCCCGGCTTGTACCCGCCGATTCCGCAACTGGCAGCTCCGATCCCCGATGTCGTCCGAAACCGCCCCGGTTGTCACCTCATCTCCACGGCCCGTTGGGCCGGAAGGGAGATCGAGGAGCCTGCCGTATGTGCTGGAAACCCTTCGCCCGGCGGTATCGCTGGTGTTTGTCGTTCCATTTCTCGTCGCCTATGAAGCGGGTGTGGTTTTTTCTTCCAGGCAGGAAATCCGCAACGGAATGGATGCCGCGGTTCAATGGTTGCTGGGAAACCTGGGGCTGGGACAAATCCTGATCCTGCCTTTGCTGACGATTGGTGCCTTGCTTCACTTGCACCATCGATGTCACGACCGCTGGTACATTCATTCGTACGTGCTGACTGGAATGATCCTTGAGTCGATCGCGCTGGGACTCATTCTGGTTCTTGGTTCAAAGGGGCATATGATCTGGTTTCAGGGGGTGGAATCTGCCCGTTTCCTGGCAATTTTCCCGCCGCAGGGGGGAGAGATATCGCGGACAGCACTTTCCGCGTGGGAACAGTTGACCGTCTGTTTTGGCGCCGGGCTTTACGAAGAACTGGTATTCCGGCTGCTGTTGCTCGGCGGCGCGATCCTGCTTCTCAGGCGGGCCGGGATCAAACCCGAACGAGTTGTCGTTCCGTCACTCCTGGCAACCAGCCTGCTGTTTGCCGCGGCCCATTACGACTTCATTAACCCGGCCGGGAGCCCGTTTGATTTGCCGAGTTTTTCGGTGCGAACTCTGGCCAGTTTCTTTTTGGGCGCTGTTTTTCTGCTGCGAGGGTTTGGCGTGGCTGTGGGGACGCACATCACATACAACGTCGCCGCCTGGCTCGCGGGATAGTGCCGATCGGGGCGGCACCGGCAAGCGTCGGGCCGGCGATCACTTTTTGATCAAGTTCAGGCGGTCGATAATCACGCTGGCGCCCGGGGTCAGATTGCGCAGCTTGCGCACAAGTACCTCTTTCTCTGAGGCGGTCGCCTTTGACGCCCGGCGGGTGATTTTCGCGACCGAGCGCTTTCGTTTGCGACGGCGCTTGATCTCCTTGTGTCTTTCGTTGATTCCGCCCATAGGAAAAAGAACTCCTGTTCCGATGCTGTTTCTGATTCAAAGACCTGTTCGCCCGATCCGGAACACGGCCGTTTCCGACGAGCGATATTAGCGGTTTTGCCCGAAGTTATCAATTGCCACCGCGGTCTTCAGACAGCGGGCAGGGGAATTCGCTTCATCGCCTTGCGAATTTCAGGGACGAGAAAGGCCGACCCGCATACGCAAAGCCAGTCGTTGGGGTCGAGTCCGCGAATCGCCAGCTCCCAGGCTGCGGCAGGTGTTTCGGCAATCTGCCATTGTGGATCGTCTTTGCCGGCCTCCCCGGTACGGCCAGTTACTTCCCGGGCGGACTCGAGCAGGTCCAGCGGGCTGGCGGCCCGCGGATTCAGCTGGTAGCGAGTGAAGATCACCTCGTCAAATTCCGGCAACAGGTGTCGAAGAATTCCCTGGATGTCCTTGTCGCGACTGATCGACACGATGAGCCGCCGCAGACGCGGTTTCCGAAAGTCGGCGAACTGGCGCAGCGTTTCGACGAGCGCAATTGTTGAAGCGACGTTGTGCGACATGTCGAAAATGACCAGCGGATCCCGCGAAACGAATTCCGTCCTCGCCGGCAGACTGCCCGCTTTCATCCCGCGGCGGATGGCTTCGAAATCGATGCGCGAATCGGTTCGCGACAGCATCATCAGCACCGCGACGACAATCGAAGCATTGTCGGCCACGTGCCTTGCAGTTCCTTGCACTTCAATTCCGGAAACCTCAAACGAAACAGGATCCTCGCGCGAGTCCGGCGGCGCGGGCAAGGTTCCTGTCACGACGAGTTCCGTGAGAAACTCTTTCATGTCGATGCGTTGAATACGGCAGGCGAAGTCCCGGTCGATTTCAACAAGAGGCGCTTTTCGGAACTCGCACACCCGGCGGATGACTTCCGCAGCGATTGGCTCGCGGGTCCCGCTGATCACGGGCACTCGCACCTTGACGATTCCCGACTTTTCAAAAGCGATCTTGTCGAGTGTGTCCCCGAGCTGTCGCGTGTGGTCGAAAGATATGTTTGTGATAACCGAGAGGCGCGGGTGGCAGACATTGGTCGAATCCAGCCTTCCGCCCAGGCCGACTTCGAGAACCACGTACCCGGCTCCCTGCCGTGCGAAATGGAGAAGCCCGGCGGCGGTAATCACTTCAAAAAAACTGTTGGAGCCACCACCCCGCGCAGCGATCGATTCGGAGGCAAGCCGCACGTCGTGCAATACGTCTGCCAGATCCTCATCGGAGATCAGCTGGCCGTTCATTTCGATTCGTTCGTTCAGTGAATCGATATGCGGCGAACTGTAGCGGCCGGTGGCAAGTCCGGATTCGGCCAGTCCGGCAGCGACCAGGCGGCAGACGCTCCCCTTTCCCTTGGTCCCGGCGACATGAACGATTCGATACTGGTCCTGTGGATTCCCCAATTCATGAAGAAGACTTCGCATCATCTCCAGCTTGAATCCCCGGTTCCGTGCGGGGGGAATCGATCGCTCGTAGTTGATTCGTTCGTAAAGGCGATCCTGCTCGTACGAGAGGCTGGTCGTACGGCGGTGTTTCGGAATCAGAAATCCGGAATTCAAGAAACGGATATCCGGCGAGTGTTTTGGGAAATGTCCATGCCACGCAATGCGGCCGGATTGGAACTCATAGCGGGAAGGGGCGTCAACGGGCCTGCATTTCAATTCCGGCAATTTTGCCTGCCGGCAAGCCCCGGCTCGCCACTGCCATTCCGCCAACCCCGGGCAGGTTGAAAGGGGACATGGCGGGTCTTATAGTGTTAACTTCGAGGATGCCGATCCGGAACCCGCACGGAATTTGCGCGGGCGGTCATTTCTTCAGGAAAAGCAGCGAATCCCGAACCTGCCCCTTGTAGAAAGCGTAACCCGATAGGAAGGAATGCGCTTCGACATCGAGCCGCACAGGACCCGGGAATCCGCCCGACCGCCCCCTCAGTACTCGTCTCCCGAAGGCTCGATCCGGGTGCCTGGCCCGGCGGTCCCCGCTGTTGAGTCCCGATAGTCGCCGGCAAACCGGATTCCTTGTAACCGAACTGAACTGACACAATGGCTGAAAACAAGACAACCGTACCCCGCCCGGGAAAGCTGGTTCAAACGAATCCGGACTACAATCCGGACATCGTTGTGGAGACACAAAACCTCTCAAAGATCTACCGCGATTTCTGGGGACGCCAGAAGGTCAGGGCGCTGAAGGCCCTCGACCTTGAAGTTCGACAGGGTGAGATCTTCGGTTTGTTGGGGCCCAACGGCTCTGGCAAGTCGACGACGATCAAGCTTCTGCTGGGTTTGCTTTTCCCCACGAGTGGACGCGCCCTGGTGTTCGGCAAGGACGCCACGGAAACGACAAAGAACGAACGGATCGGCTACTTGCCCGAGGAATCCTATCTCTATCGATTTCTCACGGCAGAAGAGACCCTCGACTTTTATGGCAGGCTGTTCGATATGCCTGCCTCGGTTCGCAAACAGCGATCCGACGAGCTCATCGAAAAGGTCGGACTGAACTGGGCGCGGAGGCGGCAGCTGCGCGAGTATTCCAAGGGCATGGTGCGGCGGATCGGACTCGCACAGGCGTTGATCAACGACCCCGATCTGGTGCTGCTCGATGAACCGACTTCCGGCCTCGACCCGCTGGGGACGCGCGAGATGAAAGACATGATTCTGGAACTCAAGGCGCAGAAGAAAACCGTGATCATGTGCAGTCACTTGCTGGCTGATGTTCAGGACGTCTGCGACAGGATTGCCATCCTTTATCAGGGGGACCTGAAAGAACTGGGGCGGGTATCGGACCTCTTGCAGGTCAGCAACGAAACATCGGTTCGCGCCCGGGGAATTCCGGAGTCGGCGCACAGGGAAATTGCCGAAGTCATTGCGCGACATGGCGGCGAAGTTATTGGAATTGAAAACCCGCGCACCACTCTGGAAGAGCTGTTCCTGAATATCGTCCGGGAAAGCGAGGAGCGACCGGGGCGCCGCGGGGCAGCCATTCGCAAGGAAGAAGGAGCCGAACGTGGTCGTTAAGGAATTTCCGGACGTCTTGCGGTGGCTCTTTGGCGCCGGAAATGAAAGCGGAGCGCTTTTCACCCTGTTGCTCCTCGTCCTCGCGGTTTCAACGGCCGGAATATTCCTGGGATTCCTCTGGTCGACTTACCGGAACGGACCTGTGGAAGCTTTCTACGGGGTTGCCAGGGTCATTGGCGGAACGATTCCCGACTGGATTTTTGTTTCGCTGCGACGGGTCGCGGCCATCGCGCGGCTTTCCATCAAGGAGGCAATCCGTCGCCGCGTGATCCTGGTGGCCTTTGTCATTTTTGCGCTCACCTTGCTGGTGGGGGGCTGGTTTGTCGGCGGCGGGGAGCACCCCGACCGGGTCTACATCAACTTCGTTATGTGGGGAACGCAGTTGCTGTTGCTTGTGCTGGTGATGCTGATCAGCGCTTTCAGCTTGCCGGATGATATTCGCAACCGGACGATCTATACGGTCGCCACCAAGCCGGTTCGTACCAGCGAAATGCTTTTGGGGCGGATCGCCGGTTTCGGGGTTCTCGGAACCGTGCTTCTGTTTCTGATGGGCCTGATCAGCCTGTTGTTCGTATGGCGTGGACTGTCGCATACTCACGAAATGAAAGCCGCGTCCAACGGGCAAGTGGAGTTTCGCCAGCCCGACAGGACGTCCACCGGGCACCGCGCGTCGGACAACGCCGTACTGGAAGCAGTCACCACGAACGACTCCGGACATTTTCATTACGTGGAGGTTGTCGAGGATGTTTATGGTCCGGATGAGCCGTTGCCGGCAGATGACAAATCTGCTGTTTCCGATGAGCTTTATGCACGGCTTCGCGGGCAGAATCCGGTCGATGAGGAAGCGAACAGTTCTGCCTCCGGACCGACAAGGGAAAGCGGAAATTCCGGCGGTGTGCAGATCCGTCAGGGTTCGGTTGTCTTTCGCCGAATGCAGGTGGTCCCTGTTTCCGGCCACTCTCACGACATTTCGGTTGGCGCGGGAACCAATCCGGACGACTTCAGTATTTCCGGCCCCCTCGGGTTTTTTCGCGCCCGTCTCCCCAAATACGCCTCAAAACTTGTCTTTTTCGACCGGGATGGCGAGCCAAAGGATAAAGGCCTGAACACCGGCGATATCTGGACTTATCTCGGATACGTCGATGGCGGCACGACGTTGTCGCGCGCCGAATACCTGTTCTATGACTTGCGGCCGGAATTGTTTTCCAATGCGGAGATCATTCCCCTCGAACTTTCGCTGGGGGTCTTTCGCTCGACCAAGGGCGACATCTATTCCAGGATCCGGGTCGGGCTGCAATTTGAATCGGTCTCTACCGATCCCGAGAAGCCGCTGACGAGTGTATTTCGGTCCGAGATCATCGAGTTCGAGTCGGAGGAACATACTGTCCAGGTCAAGGGAATTCCGCGCAAGATTCCCGGCTACATCTTCCGCATGGATGGTGAACTGGTGGAAGCCGGTACCTATGACCTGTTTGACCATTATGCCGCCAACGGCGAATTGAAACTGGTCGTCCGCTGCCTCGATGAAAACCAGTATCTGGGCATGGCGCAGGCATCGGTCTATTTGCGACAGGGAGACCGGAGCTATGTGGGGAATTTTGTTCGCGGTTATTTCGGAATCTGGTTGCAGATGATGATCGTCATCTGTCTGGGCGTATCGTTCAGCACTTTCCTCAGCTCGCCGGTCACCATGCTGGCATCGATTTGTGCGATCGTGTTCGGGTTTTTCTCGGAGAGTATCAGCAAGCTTGTTGTCGGCGAAGCCGACACCGGTCGGCCGGTCGGCGGTGGTCCCATCGAGTCCTTCTACCGGTTGATCGTGCAAAAAGGCCAGGAGGAGGCGCTGCCGCGAAGTCTGGGCGTGGACATCATGGAAAATCTCGACTCGTTGTTCCTGTCGATGGTCGGCGCCGTTTCCCGAATCGTCCCGGACTTTTCGCGTCTGGATTTTTCGGAGTTCCTCACCTACGGTTATTTTGTCGAGGGGGACCGCCTGATGGTGGCTTTCCTGATTTCGCTGGCGTTCTGTGCCGGCTTGACGTTCATGGGCTATTTCTTTCTCAAGACGCGGGAGCTGGCGGGATGAACCAGTCGACCAGTTTTGTACGAAAAGTCATCTATGTGGCCTGTATTGGCGGGCTGCTGATCCCGCTTTCCCTGGTGGGCCGGCCGGCGACGCGCGACAAGTCCAATGCGATTCGGGATGCGGGGGGCGTCATGTCCCAGCTGCGCGACAGCTATGAGCTGTCGCCTGCCAAACTCTCCGAGATCGATCCGGGAAGTGAGACCATGAAACTCGCTTCGCTGGGCCTGCGCGGGATTGCCGTGAACATCCTCTGGCTCAAGGCGACGGAGTTCAAGGAACAAAAGGACTGGGACAATTTTGCCTCGACCCTCAATTCGCTGGTGAAGATCCAGCCGAATTTCGTGAAGGTCTGGGAATATCAGGGGCACAACCTGTCCTACAACGTGGCGGTCGAGTTCGACGATTATGAACAGCGGTATCACTGGATCAAGAAAGGAATCACCTTTCTGACGCAGGGCATTCCCTACAACCGCCGCGATCACAGGATCATCGACAATCTCGGCATGATATGCGGCCAGAAATTCGGTATCGCCGATGAACGGACGCAATACCGGGCCCTGTTTCGCAACGACACCCCCTTTCACGACGAGATGAGCCAGTTTGTCAACGTCGACCGGATCAATACGCCCTATGGCCCCGATCACTGGCTGTTGGCCTACGAGTGGTATGGCCGTTCCATCAAGCTCGTGGAAAACGTCGCGGAAGGGGAGCGGATCCGCAAGTTTTCGCGCGATGTTTTGTTCTATCAGAAACAGCCGTCGCAGCTGAGAAATATGGGCTTGTCACTGCACGACGAATTCCCCGCCGACGATTTTCAGCAATCCAACTGGCTTCGCGCCCACGAAGAGTGGGTCGCTTACGGCAAACGGCCGCTGATTACCGACGAAGACCCGTCGATGCCGGCTATTTCCCTGGATAGCATGACCCAGACGCTGGAACGACTGCGCGAGTTGCGCGCCAAACTCGATGAACTGGCGCCGGGAATCCGGAAAAGACTCGTGGCCAGCCGGCTTGAGGCCCTTCCCCCGGAGGAGCTGGAACTGCTCGATCGCCCCATCGACTCACTCAATTCGGAAGAGCTGGAAGCCTTCCGCCGGGTTGACCAGATGGCCACCGCCGGGGGCCAGATCGACCGGCAGGTATTGGAAGATCCCGAATTCCCGGCCGAAAACCGCCGCGCCGGATACGATCTCCTCAGAGCAATCTCCGAAGAACAATTCCGGTTGAAGCTCGGTGATAACCAGCGCGATACGATTAACTACACGCACTGGAAGAACCACACTTTCGTCGAATCCACCGATCAGGCGATCATTGCAAGAAGGTTGATGTTCGATGCCTCGGAGGACAAAAGGCGGACCCTTCTCGATTCCTACACCGTCCGCGATCCCGTCACGGGAGCAAAAGAGACTTTTGACGGCTCGATCCAGAAGTTCGAAAAGGCCTTTGCATTGTGGGCGGAAATTCTCAAGTCGTTCCCCACCCTGCGAACCGGGCCGTTGATGGACTCGATACTTGATGATGTCAGGGAATATTCCATCATTCGCGAAGCTGCCGGAATGGACGCATGGCCGGATGATTTTGTGCTCCAGGATATCATCGACTGGCGCAGGGTAAATGAACGGAATCCGGATGACCTGCCGACTTCTGAAGAAATTGCTGCCATGAAGCGGCAGACCCAGCCCGGTGATCCTCGCTTGCGGCTGCCGCAAAGACCCAATATCGATTTCCAGTTCCGCGAGGACTAGGGACCCAGGACCCAAAAGGGACCTGTCAGGGACTCCGTTGAGAACCCGATACTGGCAAGCCGGGGATCGGTTTGTGAGGCAGAGCACGTGGCAAATCACCGGACTTTTTCCCGGGACTTCGCCATATTGGGACGTATTTCCCGATAGAACTCTTCCGCCCTTTGGCGTAAAATGCGGGTGAGTTATTCCACTTCTTCCCGGCATCGGCATGCGGACCGAGCGATGCCCGAGGTTGCCCGTCGAGGACTTTCACATGAACAAGCAAAGTGCTTTCCTGCTATTTGCCCTCCTGACCCTTGTATTGTTACCTGCCTGTGGTGGTCCCGGCCAACCGACAAGCCGCGTCGACGAACTGAACAACGCCCAGGGAAATGGAGGCACCAACAATCCGCCCGCCAATAACGGCGCCGCGGGTGGCAACAGCTCTTCCCCTGAACGGCCCTCACCCTCAGGCGGTCCTCCCAAACAGGAGGATTCGAAGAAAGACGACAAGAGTGCCGACGATAGCATGGGAATCGATGAAAACGCGAAAGGTGAAGGCGAAGAGGGTGAAGGGGAAGACAGTGAGGAAAGCGAGGAATCCGACGAAAGCGATATGGTCGTTTCACCCAACTCCAGTGTCCCCGCTGGCCTGAAGCGTGTGGGAGGCGGCGGCGAATCCGGCGGCAACAAAAAGAAGAAAGACAACAAGAAAAAAGAAGAAGAGAACAAGCAACCTCCGGGGGAAACCGAAGACACAACCAGCGGTTTGGCCGAATCGGCGGAAGCTGTGACGCGGCGTTTTACTTTTTTTGAACGCGCGAATCAGGCGTTCATCACCGGTAACGAATTTGAAGCCTTCCAGTACCTGTTTGCCCACGTGATCGCCGAGGACGGTGCATTGCGCGAACATCCGCTCGGCTGGTATCCGGGCGTCATGGAGCCACGCGTCGGATTGCGATGGGGTGTCGGTGTCGATTACAGGGCCGGAAACTTCAGCGGCGATCCACCAGCATTCGAGAAATCAACCGGTTCGGCTTCCGGCGCAGGGGGTGGCAGCTCAGGTCAGGACGAAATCGGCGTGGCCGGGGGCGGCGGTCCCGGTGGACGCGATCCCACGAAACGGAATCCCCCGCCAGCCGCAGCGTCGTCGAGCAAGCCCGATGGCAAGGATCCCGTGGCCGAGCTGGAATATTACACGTCGGCTTTTGGCAAGAAACTTGTCGAACGCCTCGAAATGCGGCGCACCACCCAAGACTTTTTCTGGGGCAAAGCGCTGCACGATATCGATCTCAGCAATAAACTCAAGGAGCCTGATACCACCCGGAACCCGGGTGGTTCCAACACTCCTCCGAAAGTCAATTCTGGCGGTGGCGGTATTGTCAGTGCTGATGGGGAAATGCAGGCCCCTCCGTCGGCACCTTCACAACCTGCCGATAACAGTGGCGATGCCGTGGATACCGGTTTTGTTCCGGAATTCACTGCTGACCCCTCTTCACTCAGCCCGGGGGTCATGATGCTCGGACTTGGGAAGAACGAGGAACTGCTGGAAGCGGCCAAAGCCCATGGGCTGGATCTGGTTGCCGTGTTTTATGTTAGTGTTCAAACCTCAACCAAGAGCGAAGACAAGACCACTGCATCGATTACCATCCTCGACGTAAAAACCGGCGAGGTTGTCGCCGAGACGAAAAGAATCAATACGACTGCCTACGCCAAGGCCGTTGCTGATGGTGGCGACGACCCGATCGAGGATGAACTTGATAAACTCTTCCCGCAGGCAACGGACAAGAAGTACAAGGTTGCCGAATGGCCCAATATCAGCGGCGAAGCCGCAGCCAAGCGGGTCGACAAGCTCTTGCAACAAAAACACCAGAATCCGCTCCCGGTATTGGCGGAGATTCGCCATTATCAGGAAGCCGGCCTGATTACAAAGGACGAGTTCCTTTCTGCCGCTGAAGCCCTTATCGGCGCCGACAATGCGCGAAAGCTGGTTGACGGACAAATCGCCGATCGGGAAATTGCCTTGAAAGCCTGGTTGCCGGGACAGTTCAAAATGACAGCGCCCGCCAGGGATGACAGCAATTTCCGTTAGTGGCCCGAATTCATACGACCCGACAGACTACAGGCAGGGTAACCCGGAAATTCCCGGAGGTTGCCCTGCCTTTTTTGAATTTTCACGAGAGGTTCAGGTATGCGAAAAATCCAGAATACCCGCTTGGCTTCCCCTGCGGCGCTGTGGGCCGCTATTTGTCTGGTCTTGCCCGTTGCCAGTCCGGTTGCAGCCCAGGACGCCGAAGAGACGATGGTGCTTTTCGATGGCACGAACCTCGATCACTGGCGCGGATACAACAACGAGGCGATTGGCGAAGGCTGGAAAATCGAGGATGGCATTCTGAAATTTGACGGATCGGATAGCGGCGACATTGTGACCCGGGAAGAATTCGCCGACTTTGACTTGACGTTTGAATGGGCCGTCACTCCCGGAGCCAACAGCGGAGTGCTGTACCGCGCCGGGATGGGGGACGCCGCCCCGTATTTGACCGCTCCGGAGTACCAGATTCTGGATAATGATCGCCATGCCGATGGCAAGAACAAGCTGACTTCGGCTGCCTCCATGTACGGGCTTTACCCTTCCGACAAGGGAACTCCAAAACCTGTCGGTGAATGGAATTCCGGCCGGATCGTCATCAAGGGAAACCGGGTCGAGCATTGGCTGAACGATACGCTTGTTGTCGCGGCCGAACTGGGGAGCGATGACTGGAAAGAGCGCCTTGACAAAAGCAAGTTTCGCGAATGGGAGAAGTTCGCTACGCTTGCATCGGGTCGTATTGCCCTTCAGGATCACGGCGATGAAGTCTGGTACAGGAACATAAAAATTCGCCGGATCGATTCCGCTTCGGATGAAAAATAGCAACGATCCCGGTGACCTGCCGCGGCTTTTGCCCTTTTCCGCGATCGAGATTTACCACCTCGCCGACGATACGCAACGCTTTCCCAATGTCATCAGCTGCGATCTGATCGTCCGCGGACCGCTCGACACGGACGCCGTACGGCAAGCGGTTGAAAGGACGAGTCGCCGGCATTTGATGAGCTGCGCGCGCGTGGTGAAGCGACGATTTCGCCGGCCGGCCTGGTATGTGGACCCCGCCCATGCCAACGACCCCCGCTTGCTGTTGGCTGGCGACCATCCCATGCATATCGACCTTGGCGTCAAGCCGTCGGGTCGCCTGCTTGTCCAGAGTGAAGGGGAGCGGACTCGCCTGTGTTTTCAGATCCACCACGCCGCCAGTGATGGCGCCGGAGGACTGCAAATCGTGATCGACTGGCTGCTTTCCTATCATCAGATTGTATCCGGTGGCGAACGCGAATTGACGCGAGCCCTGGATAGCAGCCTGCTGGCCAGACGAAATCACCTGCGACTTTTCAACCGCGAGTTTCTCTCCCGCCTGTGGATCCAGCCTGTCGCTGTCTTTGGCGCCAGCAAATTCCTGTTTCGAAAGGTGACTCCGGTCGTTCCAGCTGTGGAATCCCCGATTGATTGCGAAAAACCGGCCCAGGTGGGCGAGATCACAGTTGAATTGAACGAAAGCGAAGTCGAGAAGATTCGCCTGGAAGCCGTGGCCAACAACGCCACGATCAACGATCTGGTGCTGCGTGCCGTCTTTCTCGCTATCCATGGCACACGAAAACAGTTCGGCTGGTACCGGAAAGGGGAGTGGCTGCGACTGGTGATTCCCATGAACATTCGCGACTTCGCCGACCGGAGACTTCCTGCCGCGAATCGCGCAACCATCGTCCAGCTCGACAGGCGCGACCGGGATTTTGACAATCCCGGTGATCTTCTTTCGGGTCTCGGCTACGAATTGGGGAATATTCGCGACTGGAATCTGGAAAAGACATTCCTGCTGATTCTCAAGTGGATGTCTCTTGTTCCGGGCTGGATTCGTCGCTCGGCTCTCAAGCCTGTTTGTCGGGCGACTTCGGTGGTGACAAATCTTGGTACACCGTTCGACCGGGTTCGCCTGCCGACCAGTGCAACCGGAAATCTTGAGGCAGGAAACCTGGTCGTCGAAGATATCGAACTCAAGGTCCCGTTGCGGGTGAAGACTCCGCTGGGCTTTGCCGTAGTGCGCTACGGCAATCGGCAGAAGATCAATCTCCGCTTTGATTCCGGTATCGTGCCGGCCGAAGTTGCCGGAGAGATCGCGGCGAGGGTCAGGAAGATTTTGCTCGAAGGCCCCGCCGGGGAATGATCCTGTTGCTGAAACATGCACCGTGACAGCCAGGGCACGGCTCAGCCAATCGATTTTCGTCCGATGAATGGTTGCAGCGCTGCAGGAATGGAGACAGATCCATCTTCATTCTGGTGATTTTCCAGAATGGCGATGATCCCCCGGGAAAGAGCGAGGGCGGTTCCATTCAGCGTGTGCAACAGGTGCGTCCCCTTCTGGTCCTTGATCCGATAACGGCAATTCAGCCTGCGCGCCTGGTAGTCGGTGCAATTGCTGGTGCTGGTCACTTCGCCCCATTCGCCGGCTTCACCACGTCCCGGCATCCACGCCTCGAGGTCGAACTTTCGCCAGGCAGGTCCCCCGAGGTCGCCCGTGGCGGTGTCGACAACACGGAAGGGGATTTCGAGGGCATCGAACAGATCGCATTCGATTTCCAGAAGTTCCTGGTGCATGGCTTCACTGCCATCCGGCGCGGTGAAGGCGAACATTTCCACTTTCGTGAACTGGTGCACACGGTAAAGACCCCGCGAGGCGCGCCCGGCAGCGCCGGCTTCCGTACGATAACAATGGCTGATCCCGCAAAGACGGATCGGGAGTTCTTCAAAGACAACCGTTTGGTCCTTGTAGAGCCCCCCCAGGGTAATCTCTGCCGTCCCCACCAGCGACAAACCCGAATTTTCGATGCTGTAGACCTGGGTTTCCGGGCCGCGGGGCATGAATCCGATCCCTTCCAGAACGGTGTCGAGCGCCAGGTCCGGCGTGATCATCGGTCTGTATCCCCTGCTGACCAGATGTTCAATGGCAAAACGCTGCAAGGCAAGATCAAGCAATACCAGTTCGCCACAGAGAAAATAGAATCCGGAGCCCGTGGTTCTTGCGCCCCCTTCAAAATCAATCCAGTTCTTCAGCTCTCCGATCTGCAGATGGTCGCGCGGGCGGAACTGGAATTGCCGTGGAGAATGTTTGCCCCGACGTATTTCCAGATTGGACTGGTCGTTGGCTCCTACCGGAGCATCCGGGTGCGCCATGTTGGGCAGATGAAGCTGCAATTCATGCACCATGCGGTCGAGTTCGTCATGTTGGCGCTGGGCCGCGTCTTTTTGCTCGCGCAGCATGCGGCCCTGTTCCTTGAGTGCCTCGCGTTCCGCGTTGTCACGGGCCTTCCCGATCTGTTTGGAAACCTCGTTGGCCCGACGGTTCAGATCTTCGGCCTCGATCAGCTTCTGGCGTCGCTGCATCTCCAGTTCGACCAGTCGGTCGACCTGCTCCGGCACGCCGCGGTTGGCGCAGTTTCCTTTTACCGCATCGGCATTGTCGATAATGAACTTTCGATCGAGCATGGCTGAACCAGCGGAAGAAGCATTGAGTAAAGGGGATATCGACCGACAAAAGACGGCGTTAGGAAAAATCGACAGGTGTTATCGGGGGGACTTCACGTCTGCCAGTTCTTGCCAAAGCGCTACACTGGTCCGGATACCCCGGTGATAATCCTCGAGCGAGAACTTTTCGTTCGGGCTGTGGGGATTGTCATCGTCCTGTCCCCACCCGAGCAGGAGCGTATCAATATCAAGTAACTGCTTGAAGTAGCCGACCACCGGTATTGTTCCTCCCGAGCGGATGAACACGGGACTTTTTCCAAAACCGCCTGCTATGGCACGAGCGGCCGGTTCGACAAACCGGTTATCGAGAGGAACAAGAACCCCTCTGGCTCCGTGCATATCGACCAATTCCATCGTCACGCCTGGCGGACAAAGTTCCCGCAGTCGCCTTTCGACAAGTCGCGTAATCTTTTCAGGATCCTGGTCGGGGACGAGACGGAAACTGAATTTCGCACTCGCCCGTGCGGGCAACACCGTTTTGGCTCCCTCTCCGGTATAACCGCCCCAAATGCCGTTGATGTCAAAGGTCGGCCGTCCCCAGCGCCGTTCGATGCTGGTGTAGCCCGATTCCCCGTGCTCCGCGGCGATTCCGAGGTTCTTGCGGAACTCCGATTCGTCGAAGCCAAGTTTGCGGTACTCGTTGCGCTCTCTCTCGGTTAACGGAATCACGTCATCGTAAAATCCTGGAACGGCCACTCGCCCTTCCGCGTCATGCAATGCGGCGAGCATTTGGCAAAGGGCATTGACCGGATTGCGGACCGTTCCGCCAAAAGCGCCGCTGTGCAGGTCGCGATTCGGCCCGGTTATATGGATTTCATAATAGGCGAGGCCGCGAAGACCATAGGTGATGGCCGGCTTGCCCGGTCCGTACTGGCAGTTGTCGCTGATCACGCAAATGTCGGAAGCCAGTCGCTCCTTCACCGTTGGCCCCTTGCCGTCGTATTTGCCCGAAAGGAATTCATTGAGCCCCTTGCTGCCCGACTCCTCCTCTCCCTCAATGAGATACTTGATCTGCAGGGGGAGTTTCCCGCGCGCCTTCAGCCATGCCTCGCACGACAAAACGTGGGTAAGGACCTGCCCCTTGTCGTCGGTGGCGCCACGCGCGTAGACCTTCTGGTCGCGAATCACGGGCTCGAACGGCGGTGAAGTCCACAAATCCAGCGGATCGGGTGGCTGAACATCGTAATGGCCATAAACAAGGACCGTTGGTGCGCCGGGTACCGGCGGTGTCTCGGCATACACAATGGGATGGCCAGCCGTCTCGATCAACTCTGCCGATATTCCCATCGAATCGAATCTTTGTTTCAGCCAACTGGCGGCCTTGCGAACCTCCGGGGTGAAGGCGGGGTCTGTACCGATGCTGGCCATTCGCAGCCAGCCGCACAAATCGTCAACGTATTGACTTTTGCAGCTGTCTACCCGATCGAGGATGTCGTCTACGTGTCCAGGCATGTCAGGTCAACTCTCCGGGCAGGGTTATCAGGCAGGGCGCATTGAAATCGAACCAGCGGAGACTGTTGCTGTCTGGTTCGGGGAGCGAATCAATCACAGGAAAACCGGCACCCGTTAAAAAAAGCTGGTCGAAACGCCGGCGTTTCTTTAGAATGGGGTTTGCCATTGCCCGGCTTCCGGTCATCGCGATGTTGTCCAGGGAGTATAACAATGCCGGGCAAGAAGCGGTACCGCCAGATTGGCTGGCTTGCCGTTTTTGCGATTCGCAGATTGTTGTCAGGTTCAAGGTTCATCGCATGTCGGATCAGGGTCACTCCTCTGTCGAAGAAGTCGTTGTCAAAAGGGCTCCGCAGTCCGGCAAAAAGACCCAGACGAGGGAAAAAACGAAAAACAGCAGAAAGCGGCAGCCCCGCTACCATGTCGTTCTCTGGGACGATGACGACCATTCCTACGAGTACGTGATCACGATGATGATGGAATTGTTTGGCCATTCACCGGAAGATGGCTTCAAAATCGCCGAGACCGTGGATCGGGCAGGCCGGGCGATTTGCATGACCACAACTCTCGAACGCGCCGAACTCAAACGCGACCAGATTCATGCCTTTGGCCGCGACCGGCTGATTCCCCGGTGCAACGGCTCCATGACCGCTTCCATCGAACCGGAAACCAGCGAGTGACTCCCCGACTCAAAGCCCATACGCTGGGATGCAAGGTCAACCAGTACGAGACCGAATTTGTCAGGGAAGGCCTGATTGGAATCGGCTACAAGGATGCCGCGCCCGATGAACCGGCCGATCTATGCATCGTCAATACCTGCACAGTAACCGCAGAAGGCGACAGCAAGAGCCGGCAGATCATTCGCCGCATGCATCGCCAGAACCCGGATGCCCGAATCGTCGTTATGGGCTGTTACGCCACGCGGGCACCGGACGAAATCCTGAAATTGCCTGGTGTCGCGGAAGTCGTTACCAACAAGCGGGAATTGCCCGACCTCCTCGGTCGCTTCGGAATCGTCGATGTTCCAACGGGCATCAGCGGACTCGCCGGGCGGCACCGGGCATGGGTCAAGGTGCAGGATGGATGCCTGCTCCGCTGCAGTTACTGCATCATCCCCCATGTACGACCCCTAATGCAATCGCGCAATGTGGCCGATATCCTTGACGAAGTCCGCCGGCTTGCCGACCGGGGATTTCGTGAAGTCGTATTGACCGGTATCCATCTGGGACATTTTGGCGTCGACTTCAATGCCGGTCTGCCGCGCCGTCAATGGACCCGCCTGTCGACACTGGTCGAACAGATCTGTCGTCTCAAGTGCGGAATCCGGATCCGGCTGTCAAGCATCGAAGCCACAGAAATTACCCGCGACCTGATCGACGTCATGGCCGCCCATCCGGAAGAAGTCTGCCCCCATCTGCATGTTTGCCTGCAAAGCGGCAGCGATTCCGTACTGAGGCGAATGAAAAGGCGCTGGTCGGCACGGCATATCATCGACCGGTGTCATGAAGTCACGCAACGACTCGACCGCCCTGCGCTGACAACCGATGTTATCGTCGGATTTCCGGGTGAGACAGACGATGACTTCCGCCAAACGCTCCAAGTCTGTAAAACCATCGGGTTTTCGAAGATTCATGTCTTCCCGTTCAGCCCGCGGCACGGAACTCCGGCGGCGACTTATCCAGATCAGGTCGATGCCAACGTGAAGAACCAGCGCTGTCGCGAAATCGCCGAATTCGACGGCCAGCTGCGAACCCGTTATGCAGGTTCATTGCAGGGAATGGCCCTGAAAGTGATACTTGAGGAAGTGGACCCCAACAACCGGACGGCCGCAGGTACCAGTTGTCGTTATCTGCCCACAAAAATAACTTTTCCGACCTCCCGATCCGCCATGCCGGCCGGGACAGGTGGTATTGTGCAAGTGACGGCAACCGGTTTTGATGGCCAGTCGATCCTGGCGGTTGCCAGCGACGAGTGATCGACTGCCCCTGTTTGTTCCGCACCAGGCGACAAGAACGCCACGCATTTTTTTGCCAGATCCCGTGCCTGACGAAAAGCCTCGCCGAATCACCTACCTTACAGCAGGCGCTGCAGGGATGTATTGCGGCAGTTGTATGCACGATAACTCGCTGGCGAAAGCGCTGTCAGCGGAAGGATGGGAGACCACACTTGTCCCTGTCTACACACCGATTCGCACTGACGAAAGGGATGTCAGTGTGGACCAGGTCTTCTTCGGCGGGATCAATGTTTACCTTCAGCAAAAAATCCCCCTGTTCCGTCACCTGCCGTCCTTTTTCGACAGAATGCTGAACAGCCCCCGCCTGATTCGCCGCGTCACTTCACGGGGGATTGAAACGAAGCCGGACCTGTTGGGTGAGCTGACTGTTTCCATGCTTCGCGGTTCGGCAGGCTATCAGAAGAAGGAAGTCCGCCGGCTGGTCGCATGGTTGTCCGGGGATTCCCGGCCGGAGCGGCTGGTTCTTTCCAACATTCTCATCGCCGGATTTCTCCCTGAACTGAAACGGCAATTATCTGTCCCTGTGGCTGTGACGCTTCAGGGCGACGATATTTTTCTGAAGAGCCTTCCGGAACCTTACAGGTCTCGCGCGCTGGAACTGATTGCCGGACTCGACCGCCATGTGGATGCCTACATTGTCCACAGCCGGTTCTACGCGGAAGAAATGGCCAGCTACCTCGGGTTGTCGCGCAACAAGATGCATGTCACTCCGCTCGGCATTGACACTCGCGATTTCTCGACGATCGGCGACAAGGTTATCGATGCGGGCAAACCCGTGACGATCGGTTATCTGGCGAGGTTGTCCCCCGAGAAAGGCCTTGAACCGCTGGTCGACGCGTTTGTCCTGCTGAAGAAGAAGCCGGGAACGGAAAATGTCCGTTTGCGAATTGCCGGCTGGCTCGGGGCGGATCATGTGGAATTCGCCAACCGGATGCTGCGCCGGCTCGACGACGCCGGACTCGCCGGATCTTTTCAACACGATGGATCGCTGACGAGAAGCCAGAAAATGGAATTTCTTTCCTCGATTGACATCCTGACGGTTCCGGCGACGTATCACGAGCCCAAGGGACTATATGTCCTGGAGGCAATCGCTGCCGGCGTCCCGTACGTGCAACCCGATCACGGAGTATTCCCGGAACTTCACGCCGATCTGGGCGGCGGGCTGCTATTCACTGCCGTGGACCCTGCTGCCCTTGCCGAAAGGTGGCACTTTCTGACGCAAAACCCGGATGAGATTATCCGTCTCGGTGTCGAGGGGAGAAAAAACGTCCACGCCCAGCGCAACGCACATTCGATGGCGCAATCAACGATCGCTGTCCTCGCTCAATTGTGACCTGGCGGGCTGGCGAAATCGTTCATTGCTTTCGTAAGTTGCCTGCCGGACCTTGAATTCGCCCGCCGCATCGTCGCTCATTGAAATCGCCTTCGTCTGAACGTCCCGGGCTTGCTGGTAGTCACCCGAAGCGGCGAGGGCAGCAGCGAGGGTATCCAGATTCTCCGGTGTTTCCCCCGTCTGCAAGATTGCTTCGCGAATCAATCGCAGTGATTCAGCCGCGTCGACAAGTGAATCATCCGGACATGTCGCCAGCAACCAGGCAAGTCGACGCATGGTTTCCGGCGCGGATTCGCTGGCCAGGGAGGCTTGATAGTCTTCAAGGGCAAGTTTCCATTCTCCGGATTCCTGCCAGGAATCGCCGCGGTTGGCAAGAGCCATCGCGTTCCCCGGCAGCGCATTGATGATCTTCGTGAACTCATCAGCCGCTTCCCGATATCGGCGAAGTGCGAACAGGGCATTGCCGCACCCGTTGACCGACTCCCAGTCAACGGGATCCGCCTGAACCAATGCCCGATAATCGGCCAGCGATTCTTCGTGCCGCCCGATTGCGGAAAGCAATTCCGCACGGTTGAAAAGGGCTTTCATTGCCTCTGGCCGGTTGCGACGCATCTCAAGGATTTTTTCCAGATCCGGAATCGCCTCGGCAAACCTCCCCAGATGCGTCAATACCTCCGCGCGTGTTCGATAGGTGTGCCATTTTTCCGGGTCACAGGCGATCCCTTCCTGAGTGTCCGACAGGGCACTTTCGAAAACCTGCTGCGACTGATCATTGTTTCCGATGCCGGCAAAGCGTTGCGCCAACTCAATACGCTGCTCCGCCCGACGATTCAGCGCCCATGCCTTCAGCGAATTGAGGTATTTCACATGGCCGGCGTTTTCCGGTTCCGTGACGAGAATCTCATTGCATTTCCCGATAATCGACGGCAATTCGGCCGTCGATTGGGCGGACCGGGAAAGCCGTGAAATCGCTTCAATTCGCGCGACGATGTCCGGGGGTGTTTGCGGGTCGGCCAGCTGTTGGTCGTTGTCCGGACGGGTCTCCTGGTCTGCGCTGCAAACCATTTGCGCCGAAACGACAAGGGAAATAGCGATGACGATCGCACCTGTACAGAACCGGCGAACCTCGCTGGATTGGACAGGAACTCGATTCCATTGAATATCAAAGGGGAGCCCACGGGCATTCGACATTTTACGGTCCTCCATGAACCGCCCGATCCGCATCACTCCTGCCCGGCTCCATAGCGGCCTACGCGGCGCGGCAGAGCCAGGCAAACGGTCAGGCGTGGGGTTCGGTCATTCGCATCGGATCCAGTGCCTCGCGAAGAACCTCTTCGGGGAGCACTTTCTGTTCGAGGCACAGTTCGCGAATCGTCTTGCCCGTCTGAAACGCCTCTTTGGCAAGCTTCGCGGCCTTTTCGTAGCCGATATACGGGTTGAGACTGGTCACCATCGACAGGCTTCGCTCGATGAATGACTCGCATTGCTCGACGTTGGCTTCCATTTCGTCGACGCAATAATCCACGAAGGCATTCGTCGCTCCGGCCAGCAGCTTGATGCTCTCCAGCACGGTCTGACCCATCACCGGCATCATGATATTCAACTGGAACTGGCCGCCGGCAGCTCCACATAGCGTCACCGTCTGGTCGTTTCCAATAACCCGGGCGGTAACCTGCATCAGGCTTTCGCAAAGCACGGGGTTGACTTTTCCCGGCATGATCGAGCTTCCCGGCTGCCGGCTGGGGAGCAGCAACTCAAAGAAACCGCAGCGGGGCCCGCTGCCCAGCCAGCGAATATTGTTGGAGACATTGAACAATGTTGTGGCAATCGTCTTGAGATATCCATGGCATTCGACCAGTCCGTCGCGCTGGGCATTGGCTTCAAAATGATTGACCGCTTCGAGAAACGGAATTCCGGTTTCATTGGCAATCACCCGGGCGACCCGGCTTCCGAATTCCGGATGGGTGTTGATGCCACTGCCCACAGCGGTTCCACCGACCGGAAGTTCGAGGACAGCTTCCAGGGCGGCATTGGCCCGCTCGACCGACAGTTCCAGCTGGCGGGCAAATGCACCTACTTCCTGGCCGAGGCGCAATGGCGTTGCATCCATCAGGTGGGTGCGGCCGATTTTCAGGACCTTGTCGAACTGGCGAGCCTTGCGGGTCAGCGAATCGGCCAGCCGCTTGAGCGCTGGAACCAGCGACTCGTTGATCCGCCATGCCACCGCAACATGCATGGACGTAGGGAAGGTATCGTTGGTGCTTTGACCCATGTTTACATGGTCGTTGGGATGAATCGGCTTCTCCGCAGCGTAACGGTCTCCACCCCAGATCTCGATCGCGCGATTCGAGATGACCTCGTTCACATTCATGTTGCTGGACGTTCCGGATCCGGTCTGGAAGACATCAACCGGAAACTGGTCATTGAACTTGCCGTCCATCACTTCCCGGGCCGCGGCAAGCATCGCCTCAATCTGCTTCGAATCCAGCGGGTGCTTTCCACTGCCCGAGAGTTTTCCAAGGTCGCGATTGGCGACACCACAAGCGTACTTGACGAGCCCCATGGCCTGGATCATTGCCGAAGGGATTTTCCAGCCGGAAACCGGAAAATTCTCGACAGCGCGCTGCGTCTGGGCCCCGTAATACGCATTGGCCGGCACATGGACCGGTCCCATGGAATCCCATTCGGTCCGGAATCCTTCCGGAGTCGCCTGATTGTCTGCCGCATGCGTTGCAGAAGTTGTAGCCATAGTTCTCCCGGTTTCGCTCTCTTGAACCAATATAGCGTTGTTTGCAGGATTCGACCAGGTCGACTTGCCGATCCCTTTTTCGCACTGTCAGCCGGTTTTTCCCGCCGCAGTTTCCCCATGCCCGGCGGCAGAGCTTCACTACCAGACAATCCATCTCGTGTTGTCGCGAAACTCCGGGGGTGTTTCGTCAAGCTCCTCCTCCGTTTCGGGCGGGCCAGTGAGCCGCCGGACACCCTGGCTGGTCAAGGCAATCGTGTGCTCGAAATGGGCGCTGAGCGACTGATCGGCGGTGACAGACGTCCAGTGGTCGGCAAGCGTTCGGAGTTGCCATTTGCCCGTTGCCACCATGGGCTCGACAGCCAGGACGACACCTGGCCTGAGCTGGAAGTCACCCCGATCGGCCCATTCCTTGCTGAAGTAATTGGGGACCTGTGGCTTCTCATGCATTTCCCGGCCGATGGCATGGCCCACCATGTCGCGGATGACGGAAAACCCCGCTTCCTCGACGACGTTTTGCATTTCGCGGGCAACCTGGCTCCAGCGACTGGAGACCGCCATCTGTTCGTACGCCTTGTCCAGTGTTGCGCGAGTGACCTGCAAAAGTTTCCGTGCAGTCGATGAAATGGTTCCGACGGGATGGGTTATCGCCGCGTCACCGCACCAGCCGTTCAGCCGACAACCGGTATCGATGCTGACGATGTCCCCCTCGCGAAGTTGTCGCGGTCCGGGAATTCCGTGCACGACCTCTTCGTTGATCGAGATACAGGAAACTGCCGGAAATGGCGAATGCTTCCCCGGATAATTCAGAAAAAGGGGTGTTGCCGAATATGCATGGAACACTGCGCCAATGGCGGCATCGAGTTCAGACGTTGCGATACCAGGCCGGACAAGCCTTGCCGCTGCCTGATGGGCGTACCAGACAACGAGTCCGGCGCGGCGCATCAAGCCGATTTCCCGCGGCGAGCGAAGGACGCGTCCCGATTCGGAATCGTCGGCCATCAGATCATGTCCGTTTCGGCTTGTAAATCTCGGTAGCCGTTCCAAAAAAGACTTCGCCGGCGTTCATCAAGGTCTCACTCAACGTGGGATGGGCGTGGACGGTTTCCGTGATATCGCGCATCTCACAGCTCATTTCGATGGCAAGCACTGCTTCGGCGATCAGTTCGCCGGCCCCGGAACCGACGATTCCGCAGCCGATCACGCATTCTGTTTCCGCATCGACAATCCACTTGGTGAGCCCTTCGGTCCGTCCGATTGCCTGAGCACGTCCGCTGGCAGCCCACGGGTAGCTGGCGACGGTAATCTCGCGCCCGGCTTTTTTGGCTTCGTCCTCCGTCACACCAGCCCAGGCAATTTCCGGATCAGTAAATACAACCGCCGGGATCGCACGTTTCTCGAATACGGGGCTTCCGCCGTGCAGGACCTCGACCGCGATTCTGCCTTCGTGAGTTGCCTTGTGGGCAAGCATCGGCTCGCCCGCCGCGTCACCGATAACGAAGATCGACGGATCGGCGGTCCGCATCTGATTGTCGTGTTTGATAAAGCCCCGCTCATCCAGCTCGCAACGCGTGTTTTCGAGACCGAGACCTGCTGTCATCGGCCGACGGCCCACCGAGACCAATACGGCGTCGTACTGGCGGGTGCCAAACTCGCCAGGGCCTTCGAAGGAAACTTCTACCTTGTTGCCGCGAAGGCCAACCGACCCCACCCGGGTATTGAGATAGATCCGGTTGTCGAAAAGGGTTCGCAGACGTTTTTCGAGTGGTTTGACGAGATCGCGATCGGCACCTGCCAGCAATCCGTCGAGGAGTTCGACGACACTCACCTTGCTGCCAAGGCTGGCATAGACCGTGCCCATTTCGAGACCGATGTAGCCGCCACCGATGACCAGCAATTCGCCGGGGATCGATTGCAGGGCAAGTGCCCCGGTGGAATCAAACACCCGGTCGCCTCCCGCCTGGAATGCGGCGGGCATCGCCGGCACACTTCCGGTGGCGACAATGCAATGGTCGAAAGTGAGCTGCCTGCCCTCCGGAATGGACTCGTGGTCTCCTTCGAGAGCCAGCGTCGAGGAATTAATGAACCGGCCGCGGGCCTGAATGACGTTCACCTTGCGCCGTTTGGCAAGCTGTCCGAGGCCAGAGGACAGCGTGGAAATAACTTTTTCCTTGCGCGCTCGCAATTGATCGAGCGAGACCTTCGGACTTTCGAAATTGACTCCCCAGTCGTGTCCGAGTTCGCCCGCTTCGGCAATCACCCGGGCAACATGCAGAAGTGCCTTGGAGGGAATACAGCCTCGCAACAGGCAGGTTCCACCGAGACGCGGTTCCGCTTCCACCACGGTGACGTTGATTCCAAGATCGGCTGCAAGAAATGCGGCGGCATATCCGCCCGGACCACCACCAATGACGACAAGCGAAGAATGCATCTGGATACCTCAAGAAAAAAGGCAAGCCATCGGCGAACGGGCCTGGCTTGCCGCAGTTTGTGGAGAAAACCGGTCGCTGGCGCGATCCGGCTGATTCAGGCCCGTCGATGCAACGATTTCGTCAACACAACCTAGCGCGACATGAACTCGATGACCGTGTTGGCATCCACGGGAAGACTGATATCGGCGGGGCCCGGATCTCCCTGAACTGCAGCCGTCAGGTTTTCGCTGTCGAATGAAACCCACTCGATCCCCGTTCCCTCAACCCCCTGGGCCATGACCGATTGATAAAGCGTCCGGATGCCGGGCTTGTTTCGAACAGTAATCACATCTCCCGCGCGAACCTGATACGAAGGGCGGTCAACGCGCTGTCCATTCACGAGAAAATGGCCGTGCGCCACTCCCTGCCTGGCCTGGCATCGGGTCTTGGCCAGTCCGACCCGGCGAATCACATTGTCAAGGCGGCGCTCGCATAGCAGGAGCATCTGCTCCCCCGTGTTCCCCTTGAGCGACGAAGCCTTGTCGTAATAGCGGCGAAGCTGTTTCTCGCCCAATCCGTAGTAATGCTTGATCTTCTTCTTTTCGTATAACGCGGCGCCATAGTTGGAGGGGCGCTTGCCGCGCAAATGCATCCCCGGGGCGTTCGGTCGGCGCTCAAGTCCTTTGGATGCGCCATTCGATTCGTAAATCAGCGCACCGAGGCGGCGATTGACCCGCGCTTTGGGGCCCGTGTAACGCGACATTTTCTCAACTACTCCACAAACATGAAAGCTTCGGGTAACCCTGCCCAACATGCAGATTCGGGTCCAGCATTTTCATGAACTGCGACGATTTTCACAAGGGGTAAAAATCAGCCATTTACGGGAAAAAACACCGCATTCCAACCCGGTTGGGGGGTGGCATGCCTCGAGACGATCCCGCCGCGCGCCGAGCCGGAAAAACTCGCTCCCCGATGCCCCGGCGGGGTGATTCGCTTGTTCCCCAATGGCCCAAATAGCTCAGACTTCGTGAAAATCGGCAATCAGGTTGCCCAGCTGCTCGCTGGTGGAAAACGTATGCATGACCGAAGCGGGGAGAACCGACCGTGCGGCAATCAACATTTCCCTGTTTTCATGTTCCGGTGCAATGAGTCGGATGAAGATCCTCCTGACCGAGTCCGGAAATTCCTGGAAGGCCCGGGCATAAGTCTCCAGGTCCTTTTCGCCCGAATCGCCAATCAACACAAACTTTCGCTCGGGAAAACTCGCCAGTATTCTCCGGATCGCCCGCCACTTGCTGCTGCGACGAATCAGGCCAAACCGGCGAAGCAACTGGCTGCTCAGGCGAAAAACACGATAGTGCATGGAGCCGGCCGGAAACTCATGCCCGGCCAGAAATTCTGAAAGCGGCTTGTGCAACTGCCACGGACTGGCGGTCACATAATGGAACGCCATGCCGCGTCGCGCCATTTCCTGATAGACGAGATTCATGCCTTCGATCGGAACGAATTGTCTCAGAAAAGTGTTCGCCAGCAATTCGGCGCGGTTTTCGACCTGCGAATGCTTGATCGTATCATCGATGTCGGTAATGACCGATGTACCCTGCTTTTCCAGAATGTACACGGTCGTGCTGGCCGGCCCCGCTTCACGACTGGCCGCACACAGGCTGACTTCCCGACTGCCGTTGCCCGATGCCATCGGACTGTCGAGTGTCCAGCGCAGACTGCCGTCGCGGCGAGTGCTGTAGCTTCCGGGGACGATCTCGCCATCGATGGAAATGGCGATCCGCGAAAGTCGCCGTGGAGTCTGAAAGAAGGGTGCCGTTCGTTCGCGAAACAGTTCGCTGCCCAGCTGGTCTCTTCCGCCATCGATCAGCCGCGCAAGCAGGCGTGTGAGAAACCGCTCGCGAAGTCGACTGGTGCGGGTGGATATGGCCACCCCGGTAATACGAATGGATGAATGGATTTCAGACCCGCGCGGTCCGGCGATTCCGTACCCCGGGAAAACCAGCAACTGGCAATTCGCTGTCCCCTCAACCATTCGCCTGAATTCTGCTCAACAGCCCGGCGACGTCCTTCATGCGAAGGCATCGCCCGGTGATTCGCGTCTGCCTTGCCTCTGTTGCGGCCGAAACACTCTTTAAGCAGTTTACCCGCCGGGGCTTCATTCCGGGTAGGACCAGCCTGAAAAAGAAAGGGGGGCTTTCGCCCCCCGTTTCAGGATTAGTTTGGCACTGGAGCGAGACCTGTGGGCAAATCCTCGCCCGTCACAGGGTCCTTGAAGTGCCCGGGGCCATCGCCACCCGGCCTTCCCAAACCGACTCGCGCTGAGTCGGGAACAACAGTCACTTCCCCCGGACCGCCACAACCTGTAAGTGACACGCTGAAGGCTGCGACCACCAAAACAAGAAGAATTCTACGCGCCATTTGACACCTGCCTGAAAAAACGTAAGCAAGAATGAAAAAGAAACTCTGGCTAACCTTCAGGTTCGCTCTCGCAAAGTTGAGCCGGAGAACCTGAATCTGCCCGTCCTTTGTATTTACGCGTCGGCCGCCAGGACAGTTCGTGCTGTTTTGTGCGTGCCGAGGCGTTCGATATGACTCCCGCCACTATGTTTAGCCGACAATGTTTAGCCGCAAGCCGCAGGCGAGCGCGCTCTCCTTCTTTGTTTAGCCGCAAGCCGCAGGCGAGCGCGGTCCCCCTTTCTGTTTGAGCACCATCACCCGCCGGCATCAACGTGCAAAACAAAAAAGGCCGGAGCATCTTTCGATACTCCGGCCGATATGGCTTTCAACTTTTTCCTGACAACTAGTCTGGAACGGGTGCAAGGCCCTCGGGCAAGTCATTGCCTTCGGCGTCCTTGAAGTGTCCCTG